>Ga0209810_1000879_pt1 | contig 53860 bp, 41 predicted proteins | sample Coa_R1_7_FD_187159 | JGI IMG/M metagenome (GOLD analysis project Ga0209810, IMG submission 187159) | Surface soil microbial communities from Centralia Pennsylvania, which are recovering from an underground coalmine fire - Coalmine... | ecosystem: Environmental > Terrestrial > Soil > Unclassified... | reverse complement strand
GGCCACCTGCAGCCCGTTGACCGGCACCACGCCGGTGTCGATGAGCGCGACGTCGACGCCCTTGCCGGTGTAGCCCGCCTGCCAGAAGGTCTGCGCACCGCTGTCGAGCGTCGTGTTGTACAGGGAGCCGAGGTCGGTGACCGGGCTCCACGTCCCGCCGCGACCCCAGCCGCTGCCCTGCATGTGCACCGGCAGGTTCGGCGTGACCTCGACGACGCCGGGCTCGTGCTGCAGGGTGCCGACCTGGTCGACGGGAACCGTTGCCGACACGCCGTCGACGATGCCGATGGCGCGGACCACGTGCCCGCCGACCGCCCCGACCGCCTGCTGCGCCGCCGCCCCACCGCCCGGCTGACCACGGACGATCACGGACACCTGCGTCCCCAGCCAGTCGCCGACCATGCGCGCGACGGGCGTGAGCGCCGGAACCATCAGCAGCGCGGCCAGCATCACGCAGAGAACGCGACAGCGAGCCTGCGCCCGCCGATCCAGGGCGAGGAAGGACGGCATCGGCTGGATCCCCCTTTCGAGCGAAGCTCCCGATCGCCGCGCGGCCCACCCCTCTCGGATCCCCGTTGTGCCTGCCGGGCGGCGGCTTCGTCTGCCCACGAGGATGGCAGGGCCAGTTCGCGGAGCCCTTCGCTTCTGGCAAGCAACGGTAAAGCCGGTGTAACGGCCGTGTAGCGCAAGTCGCGGCGATGCGGCGGGCGGCGACGGGGCCGGGACGCGGGCGTCATCGCCGTCACAGCGGTCGTCGCTGGATCCACAAACACCCGTGCGACGCCACATAGGCACGGCACCCCCTTCCGGCGGAGCGTGAGCAAGGGAGCGCGACAGCTGCGCGACGGCTCGGCGGGCGCCCCGGAAGGGCTGGAGGGTGCTCAGTGCATCTCGCAAGACGCCTCGTCCGCGGACGCGGGCAACCGCAGGCACGCGCGGGGGACATTCCCGCGGGCGGGCTTGACATCGGCGGCCGGCGACGTACCGTCGCATGGTCGGCGGGTCGCCGGAGCTTGGGAAGGAAGGGAGCGGTGCTGGTCAGCGTCCTCGCCGCACAGGTGTGCGCCTGCACGGTCGCCCATGCGCAGGTGGCCACCTGCACGGGCATCGTGCGGCCGAACCCCGCCCCCAACACCTTCGCCAGCAACATGTGGGCGGGCGCGATCCGCAGCGCCGCGGCCAGTGACATGGGCGGCATCTGGGGCGACGTCCTCGACCCCGCGAAGATCCCGGTCAAGACGAGCAACTTCCAGCTCGGCGACTACGCCTGGGTGATGCTGGCCAGCGGCGCCGACAAGAACAACGTCTACGGCCTCGACTGGGTGCAGATCGGGACGGGCTGGGCGGGCTCGAGCGCCAACCAGGAATACGTCTGGGAACAGCTCAACAACCCGCAGGAGCCGCTCTTCAACTACGAGCAGCCCGTGGTCAATCCGGCCTGGATCCACTACACGTTGAGCTTCGATCCCTGCAACGCCTGCACCTACGACCAGTACAACCACCCGGCCACCGGCTGGAGCTACGCCTGGTACAGCGTCCAAAACCTCTCGTCCCCCGGGACGCTGCTCAAGGAGGTGCCCATCACCTTCCATCCCACCAGCGCGGAGTACGCCGCCGAGACCAACAACTACGGCGACCAGATCGGCGGCACGATGGACGGGCCGCAGCGGATCAGCAGTCTCGCCTACTACTACCCGGCGGGGAGCGGGACCTGGTACTGGATGGGCACCGACGACAGCGCGGGCATGACGGCGTGGGCGCCGGACAACACGTCGCCCTACGCGGTGTCCGAGCCGCCACAGGCCTACTACAACTCGGGCGGCGCCACCACGGACCTGGTGATCTACGACATGAGGTGCCCGTCGTGACACGCGCCACCATTCGTCTCCAGAGGCTGGCCCGCGGCAGGATGCGCCTCACCCTGGCCGCGGCAGGGCTCGCGGTCGCGGCTGCCGGGGGCGCCGTCGCGATTCACACGACGGCTCCGTCGAACGGCGCAGCCCACGCGGCGGCGGCCACGTCGATGGCCGATCAGTTCGGCATCCCGGGCCTGACCGACGCCACCTTCGCCCACGACGGGGTGACGCTGCACGCGCCGAGCAATCCCAATCCGGCGGTCACCAAGCAGAAGGCGGAGGCGGCGGCGAACGCGTTCGGGTCGCCGGCCGCGACGGTGGTGGCCGCGGTGCTCGCCGACGTCGACAGCAGGTACATGCAGGACGGCCAGGACCCGCACGGCTTCGACAATCCCCGGCTGTGCTGGGTCGTCGTCCTCAAGACGAGCACCGTTCTCGCTCCGGAGGGCCGCGTCATCGGGACGTTCACGCCCTCCCCGGAGAACATGGAGATCGCCATGCTGGACGCCAAGACCGGGCGGATCATCGGGATCTTCCGTGACGGGGACATGCCCGTCATCAAGTAGAGGGGCGCCGGACCGAAGGGCCGTGGGAGCGATCCCGCGGCCCTTCCTCGTCTCAGCCCGCCGCCCGCGCCACCCGTGCGGGCACCTTGCGCTTCTCCAGCAACCGCAGCACCGCGCGCTCCTCGTCGCGCAGCCCCTCGCCACGGGTGGCGCGCTCGCGCGAGGGAGCATGCATGCGCAGGCGCAGCAGCGAGCCGTCCATGTGCGCGTCGACGACGTCGGGGTGCACGTAGCACTTGCGCGCGATGGTGGCGGTGTTGCCAAGCTGCCTGGCGACGCGCTCGATTGCCTCCTTCACCTGGCGCCTGCCCTCGCGCTCGGACGCGACGGCCCCCATCTCGCGGAGGAAGCAGGCGGCGAGAACCGTGCCGACCCAGGTGCGGAAGTCCTTGGCGGTGAACTCGTCGCCGGCGAGGTCGCGCAGGTAGTCGTTGACGTCCTCGGAGGACACGGCGCGGCGCTCGCCGTCGTCGTCCAGGTACTGGAAGAGCTCGTGGCCGGGAAGCTCCTGGCACTGACGGACGATGCGCGCCAGGCGCCGGTCGTGCACCGCCACCGCGTGCGTCTTGCCCGACTTGCCGCGGAACTCGAACTTCACGGTGGCGCCGCGCACCGAGGCGTGGCGGGTGCGCATCGTGGTGAGGCCATAGGAGTGGTTCTCGCGCGCGTACTCCTCGTTGCCGACGCGGATCGCCGTGGTGTCGAGCAGCCGGACGACGGTGGCCAGCACCTTCTCCCGCGGCAGCCCCTCGCGCGCCAGGTCGGCGGCGACGCGCTCGCGGATGCGCGGCAGGGCGCGGCCGAAGGCGATCATGCGCTCGTACTTGGCCTCGTCGCGCACCGCACGCCAGCGCTCGTGGTAGCGGTACTGCTTGCGGCCACGCGCGTCGCGACCGGTGGCCTGGAGGTGGCCGTTGGCGGACGGCGAGATCCACACGTCGGTCCACGCGGGCGGGATGGCCAGATGGCGGATGCGCTGGATCTCCGCGGCGTCGCGCAGCGGCGTGCCGTCCGGCGCGGTGAAGACCCAGCCGTCGCCGCGGCGGGCGCGGCGGATGCCGGGCGTGGTGTCGCTGACATAGCGCAGCCCGGCCTCACGCGCGTCGGCGACGGCGTCCGCGGTGGCCACCGTCATCGGTGGTTGTAGAACTCCACCGTCCAGCGCCACTCCTGCTGCGCCTCGTCGTTCCACCACGAGCGCAGGATGCCCACCTCGCCGCCGGGCAGCAGCACCGGCGTGCCGTGGTCGGCCTCCGTGGGCCACACCGTCGAGCGTTCGATGCGCGAGCCCACCCGGCGCAGCAGCACGATCGGCATGTCGCGCTCGCCGCGGAGGTCGTCGCCGCGCGCCACCACGCTGTCGCCCTCGCGCACCTCGACGCGCAGCACCGGCGGCGCGGCGTGCACCAGCATCACGTCGGTCGGTGCCGTCATCCCCCGCGCGAACGACACGCCCTGTGACCCCGCCTCCGGGTACCACAGATCCCACACCTGGATCGCACTCATGCGGGCGCTCCGAACTCCACGACGTCGGAGAGGTCGATGCGCACCGGCGGCACGAGCTGGTCGAAGGTGCACTCGGCGGGCGGCTTGTCGGTGCGCCAGTGATGGAAGCGCGCGGCGTGGCGGAAGCGCGGGCCCTGCATGTAGTCGAACGACACCTCGCAGACCAGCTCGGGGGCCACCGGGATCCAGGACTCGTCGCGCTTGCCCTGCGTCCAGCGCGAAGGACCGCCCGGCGTCCGGCCGTACCCGAAGCTCGACCCGCCCTCGTAGGGCCTGAGCTTCTCCAGCAGCGCGCGCCGCTCCGCCGCGTTGAACGACGACGTGTGCCCGACGAGGTGCAGCGTGCCGTCGTCGCCGTACAACCCGAGCAGCAGCGAGGCGACGCCCGCACCCTCGTTGACGGCCAGCCGGTAGCCGCCGACGACGCAGTCGACGGTGCGCCGGTGCTTCACCTTCACCCACAGCCGCTGGCCCTCGACGTAGCGCTGCGACGCCTGCTTGGCGATGACGCCGTCGAGCCCCGCGCCCTCGTAGCGCGTGAACCACTCGGCCGCCTCGTCCGCATCGGCCGTCTGCGGCGTGATGGCGACGCTCGGCGTCGCCCGCAGCGACGAGATCAGCCGCGCGCGCCGCTCGCTCCCCGGCAGCGGGCGCAGGTCCTCGCCGCCCACCGCCAGGAGGTCGAAGGCGATGAACGACGCCGGCGTCTCGACCGACAGGCGCTTGATCCGCGACGCCGCGGGATGGATGCGCTGCTGCAGGGCGTCGAAGTCGAGCCCGCGCTCGCCCGCGATGACGATCTCCCCGTCGACCACGGCCCGCTCCGGCAGGGCGAGGCGGAGCTGCTCGACGACCTCGGGGAAGTAGCGGTCGAGGGTCTGCCCGTTGCGGCTGTCGATGCGCACCGAGTCGCCGTCGCGGAAGACGATGGCGCGGAAACCGTCCCACTTCGGTTCGTAGAGCCAGCCCTCGCCTCGCGGGATGTCGAGCTGCAGCTTGGCCAGCATCGGGGAGAGCGGCGGAGAGATGGGCAGCATCAGTCGGGCGTCACCACGCGCTGCGCTCCCGCGTAGACGTTCATCGTCGCCTCACGCAGGAAGCCCACCAGCGTCATCCCCGCCTCCTCGGCGAGGTCGACCGCCAGCGACGACGGCGCCGACACCGCCGCCAGCAGCGGGATGCCGGCCATCAGCGCCTTCTGGGTCAGCTCGAAGGAGGCGCGCCCCGACACCATGAGCAGGTGCGAGCGCAGCGGCAGGCGCCGCGAGGTCGCCGCCCAGCCCACCACCTTGTCGACCGCGTTGTGCCGTCCCACGTCCTCGCGCAGGCAGAGCAGCTCACCATCCGCGCTGAACAATCCCGCCGCGTGCAGGCCGCCGGTGCGCGAGAACACCTGCTGCGCCTGGCGAATCCGCACCGGCAGCGACGACAGCAGTGCCGGCGTCACGCGCAGGGGATCGTCGCCGACGGGCCACGCCGCGCGGGTGCGAATGGCGTCGATGCTCGCCTTGCCGCACAGCCCGCACGACGACGTCGTGTAGAAGTTGCGCGCCGCAGCGGTGTCGAGTCGCGGCGCATCCGCCCGCAGTGAGACGTCGAGAACGTTCATCTCGCCGCTGTCCTTCCACGAGCAGGTCTGGATCCGCTCCACCTGCTCGGGAGCGGTCACCACACCCTCGCTGAGCAGGAATCCCACGCACAGCTCGAAGTCGTTGCCCGGCGTGCGCATCGTCACCGCCAGCGGCGTGCCGCCGACGCGGATCTCCAGCGGCTCCTCGGCGACGACGTCGTCGCCGCGCCACTGCACCGTCCCCTCCCCCACCCGCAGCAGGCGGCGGCGGACGGTGCGGCTAGGCATCGCGCGCGCCCACCTCCGGCTCCTCCGCCTCGGGCAGCTCCGCGTGCCCGACGCGACGCCACAGCGGCAACGCGCTGACCCGCTCGCGCACCCGCCCCTCGACGACGTGCCAGCGGTCCATCAGCCCGACGCGCTCCTCCTCCGGCGGCGACTCGACGCGCGGCAGCGGCATGCCCGCAAGCCAGGCGCGCGCCAGCTCGCGTCCGCGCGCGACCGCGGGCTCGGCGCGCTGGAAGTCGAGAGTCGAGCCCAGGCCGCCGACCTCGATGAGGTGCAGCGGCACGCCCGCGCCCGCCGCGGCGGCGAGCGAGCGGCGGCGCTGGTGCACTTGGGAGACGAGGGTCATGCGATCGATGATCTCACCCAGTCCCACCGGCGGGGTCTCCACCTCCGAGGTGCTGGCGTCGATGAGCACGATGCTGCGCGCGCCGCGGCGCACGGCCTCGTGCACGCCGAAGTTGTCGACGACACCGCCGTCGACGAGCAGGCGGTCGCGCAGCGCGACGGGCGGCAGCACGGTGGGGATGGCGCTCGAGGCGCGCACCGCCGGTGCCACGGGACCGCGGTGGAAGTAGACGAGGTCGGCGGTGAGCAGGTCGGTGGCGCCGACGGTGAGCGGGATGCCCAGCTCCTCGAAGCGCGTCTCGCCGAAGCCGCGCGCCAGCAGGTGCTCGACGCGCTCCGCGCTGATGGCCGCGCTGCGCCGCCAGGCGAGCGCACCCGCGTAGCCGAGCCACATCCCCTTGAAGATGCCGCGCACCTCGGGATCGGCCCACCACCGCGCCAGCCCTTCCGCGCCCTCGACGGTGGGATGCGAGGCCAGCCAGGCGCCGTTCCAGGCGCCGATCGAGGTGCCCACGATGAAGTCGGGACGCAGGCCGCTGCGCAGCAGCTCGACGACGACGCCTGCCTGGGCGGCGCCGCGCGCCCCGCCACCGCTCAGGCACAGCGCCACCGGCGGGCGCAGCGCGTCCACCCTCGCCCGCGCCGGGCTGCTGCCGTTCTCCATCCCGCGGAGCCTACGCCGGACGGGGCGCGCGCGGCACGTTGCGCCGCCGCGGGCCGCGTGCCATCCTGTGCGCCCTCAGCGGCCGGCCCCTGCCATGCGGCGGGAATGGAGGGCATCTAGCCATGGGACTGACGGTTCTGCTGACCATCCACGGAATCGGCTTCCAGCAGTTCCCCGACGACGCCGGCGGTGTGGCCGGCTACGCGGACGGGCTGCACGCCAAGCTGGTCGCCATCCTCGGCGAGTCGCTGCTGGGACCGGACCCCAACCGCCTCGCCGCGGGAGTGCACGGCCCGGTGTACGTGCAGAGCAGCTACCCGCCCGACCAGGCCAATGCGCGCGAGGGCGGGCTCGTGCGCCTCGACCAGCCGCTTGCCGCGCCGGGCAGCGCCGCCGCCCACGTCGCCTTGGTGTACGTGCACAGCGAGGACACCAGGCCGCTCCCCGGCGCGCTGGCGGAGACGGTGGCGCGGGGCGTCTTCGAGGTGAGCCACTACGCCACCGCGCGCGGCGCCGTGAGCATGCTCTTCCACGACGTCAGCGCGGCGCTGCACCACGGTCCCTCGCCCACCGATCCCGCCGGGGAGGGCGAGCTGAAGGTGCGCAGCGACGTGGTGCGCGGCCATCACCCGCTGGTGCGCCTCCTGCAGGCGGCCACGCCGACGACGGCGCCGCACGGCTCCGGTGTGCTCGACGTCCTCCGCACCGTCGAGGACGACGTCGCCGGCTACGTGTCGCGCAACGACCTGCGCCAGCGGGTGCGCGACTTCGTGCAGGCGGCGCTGATCCGGCTGGCGCAGCGCGGCGACGTCGACGCCATCGTCGTCAACGCGCACAGCCAGGGTACCGTCGTCTCATTCGACGTGGTGCGCGGGGTGGAGGCGGACGTCGCAGCCAGGATCCGCTGGCTGATCACGGCCGGCAGCCCGCTGCGCAAGTACGCGGAGATGCTGGCCTGGGGCACCGACGTCGGCTCCATCGCGGGGATCCCGCAGTGGCTCAACGCCTGGGACGCCCTCGATCCCGTCGCCGACCCGCTCGGCCCCGACTCCACCTGGCGGCGCGGCCAGCCGGTCACGGCGCACACGCCGCAGGGGCTGTTCCGCTCCGTCGACTGGGTGCGCGGCACAGACACCGCCGCCGGCGTCGTCGACTGCCAGGTCGACAACGTGCGGTACGTGCCCGGCAGCGGGCTGCGCGCCCACGACTACTGGGGTGACGTGCCGCAGTTCGTCACCCCGCTTGCGGCGGTGCTGCGCGACCTCGCCGGCGGGCCCGGCCGCCTCACCGCCGCCGACTTCGCCGGCCAGTTCGCCTGATCACCCGCCTGGGGAATTTGCTCTGAACCTCCCGGTGTCCTAGAATGTGACGGCCTGGCGCGCGACGCTCGCCAGAGGGGGCAGACAGGGAGGAACCGGAGATGCTCGGGCCGCGGCGTCGCGCCGTCACGCTTGCCGCTGCTGGCCTTCTCGGCTCCAGCACCGGCGTCGTCGCGCTGACCCTCGCCGCGCCCGCCGTGGCGCGCACGGCGGCGGTCCGCCAGCTGCCCAAGCCGGTCCCGCGCTCCCCCATCGCCGTGGCGGACCAGCATTCCCTGCTCGTCAGGTACCGAACCGCCGACCCCGGGGTGCGCGCCGCGGCGGTGCAGCGCCACGGGCTCCGCGCCGGCAGGGATGCGGGCGCCACCGGCTGGTCGACCGTGCAGCTGGCCCCGGGGCAGAGCGCCGACCGCGCCGCCGCAGCATTGCGCGGCGACGCAGCCGTGGCGGCGGTCGAGCCCAACTGGCTGGTGGAGAAGTTCGACGTCACCCCGGTGACCACCAACGACCCCGACAGCTCGAACGGTGACGTGCCCCTCGAGCTGCACATGGCCTGGAACGTCACCACCGGCTCGGCGTCGCAGGTGGTGGCCGTCGTGGACAGCGGCGTCGCCACCGGCCAGGAGGACCTCCAGGGCCGCGTGCTGCCCGGCTGGAACGCCATCGACGGGAGCACCGACGTCAGCGACCAGAACGGCCATGGCACCTTCGTCGCCGGCATCATCGCCGCCAACGCCAACAACGGCACCGACATCGCCGGCGTCGACTGGAAGGCCATGGTGCTGCCGGTCAAGGTGCTGGACGCCGGCGGCCAGGGCACGTCGGCGGATCTCGCCTCCGGCATCACCTGGGCCACCGACCACGGTGCCACCGTCATCAACCTCTCGCTGGGCAGCTACGCGCCCAGCTCGGCGGTGCAGTCGGCCGTGCAATACGCGCAGTCACACGACGTCGTGGTGGTGAGCGCGGCGGGCAACGACCACAGCAGCAGGCCGACGTACCCCGCCGCCTACCCGGGCGTGGTCGCGGTGGCCAGCAACGACTGGTTCTCCAACTACGGTCCCTGGGTCACCGTGGTCGGAGGCGGCGGGCCGGTCGCCGGCCTGATGGCGACCGGCGGCGCGGGCACGGGATGGGGCACGTCGTTCTGGGCCGCGGCGACCAGCGGCGTCGTCAGCCTGATGCGCGCACACTACGGCGCGACGCTGACGCAGGCGCAGATCGTCACCAAGCTCGAGCACAGCGCCGCCGGCGGCCAGCCCGTCGGCAACGCGTACCAGGGCTGGGGCATCGTCGACGCCTTCACCGCGGTGGAGGGCCGCGCACCCGCCGATCCCCAGCCGCTCAACGGGGATGCTCACGATCCCGCACTGGGTCCGCTGCACGCCACGGCGTTGTCGGTCGGCGCCTCGCCACTGCCGGCGAGCATCGACAGCGCCGGCGAGGTCGACTGGTACAGCGTCGGCCTCAGCGGCGGGCAGCTCTACACCGTCAGCGTGGTCAGCGGCCAGGATTCGAACCAGACCCCGTACATCGATCCCGTCGTCGCGGTGTGGGACCCATCGCTGACGTCGATCGGAGAGACGACCGCCGACGAGCCCGGCGCCAATGCGCTATACCTCAACGGGGACCCGCACGGCAACGTCCAGTGGACGCTCCGCGCGCCGAGCAGCGGGACGTACACGATCTCGGTCGGCTCGCTGTACCCCCTGGGCACCGGCAACGGCACGTACACCATCGCCGTCACCACCGCGAGCGGCGGCGCCGCACCACCCGCCTTCTTCCCGGACCAGGGCATCCTCAGCCCGCTCGCCGGCGAGCCGACCGCCGTCGCCGTGGCCGACCTCAACGGCGACGGGCATCCCGACATCGCCGAGTCGGGCATGCCCGGCTATATGACGGGCTCGCTGGCCGTCGCCCACTGGCAGGCCCAGGGCGCCTACTCGATCACCCAGCTCCCCACCGACGAGGGGAAGATGCGCAACGACCCCGGCGCGGCCCTGGGGCTCGCCACCGGCGACTTCAACGGCGACGGTCGCACCGACCTGGCCCTGGCGACGTCCGAAGGCATCGACGTCTACACGCAGCAGGCCGACGGCACGCTGAGCGCGCCCTCGCTGGTGGCCACGAGCGCGCCCGTCGAGCAACTGGCCAGCATCGACCTCAACCGCGACGGCCGCCCCGACCTGGTGGCGACGCTGGCGAGCCAGCCCGTGAGCACCGGCCCCACCTATCCAGGCGCGGGGCTGGCCGAGTTCCTCAACACGGGCAGCGGCTTCACCGAGTCCCTGGTGAGCGGCCAGGCGACGTCGACGCTGGCGCTCGGCGACGTCACCGGAGACGGGCGGCCCGACATCGTCACCACGCAGTCGGCTCAGCCGGACACCGTCACCGTGTGGGCGCAGCAGTCGAACGGCAGCTTCTCGCCGACGACGTACACGGTGCCGACCTCACAGAACCTGGGTGTCAAGGCGGCGGCGATCGGCGACGTCAACGGCGACGGCCGCAACGACGTCGTCTACGTCGGCGGGAGCTCGCGGCCCGACACCTCCGTCGGCGTGCTGCTGCAGAACACCACGGGCGCCCTGGTCGTGCCGAGCAGCAGCGCGCTGACCGAGACCATCGACAATCCGAGCGCGGTGCGCGTCGCCGACCTCAACGGCGACGGCCGCGGCGACGTGGTGGTGGCGAGCCAGGGCAACTGGGGCATCGCCGTGCATGACCAGCTCGACGACGGCGTCCTGTCGTCGATGCAGCAGTACGGCTATCCCGACAACGCCGACGGCAACAACACCGCCAACTCCATCGCCGTCGCCGACCTCGACCTCGACGGCCGCCCCGACCTCGTCGTCGCCAATGAAAAGGTCGACGTCTTCACCCAGTACCACCAGGTGAACCCGGCCGGCACGCGCGCCTGGATCGGCGCCACCAACCCGGGATACGACCAGCAGGACCTCGCGCAGTCGATCGCGCCCGCCGTGACCTTCGCGCGCGCCATGGACGCCACCACGGTGACGGCGCAGAACGTGCAGGTGGTCGACAGCGAGTCGGGCACGGCGGTGGCGGCGACGGTGAGCTACGACTCGACGTCGCGCACCGCCACCGTGCATCCGTCGTCGCCGCTGGCGGCGTTCACGGGGTACATGCTGAAGCTGGGCACGGGGCTGCACGACAGCACCGGCGCGGCGCTGCCCCAGGCCGTCACCGTGCCGTTCGCGACGTACGGGTCGACGACCAACCCGCCGTCGCCGATCGACGTGACCGCCACCACCGGAGCGGGCACCGCGACGGTGAGCTGGTCGCCCGGCGCCGCCAACGGCGCCTCGCCGACGCAGTGGTACCAGGTCTTCGCCAACCCATACGGGCCGGTGGCGGTGGTGCCGGGCACGCAGACGACGGCGACGGTGCTCGACCTGCAGCCGGGTGTCGCGTACCAGTTCCAGGTCAACGCCGTCAACAACTGGACCAGCGTGCACCCGTCGGGCCCCTCGAACAGCGTCACCTCGACGGCCCCGCCGACACCCACGCCCACGGCAACCCCCACTCCCGGCGGCGCAACGCCGACGCCGACGCCCACGCCGACGGGAGGCGCCACCCCGACGCCCACGCCGACGGGCCGCGCGACACCGACACCGACACCGACACCGACGCCAACCCCGACACCGCCGCAGCCGTCGACTCCGCCGCATCAACCGCCGCCTGTCGCATCCGGGTACTGGCTGGTCGCCGCCGACGGCGGCATCTTCCCCTTCGGCGGCGCCGGCGGCTACGGCAGCACCGGCGACGTGCACCTCAACGCCCCCATCGTCCGGATGGCGCCGACGCCGACGGGCCACGGCTACTGGCTGGTCGCCGCCGACGGCGGCATCTTCCCCTTCGGCGACGCCACCGGCTACGGCAGCACGGGCGACATGCACCTCAACGCCCCCATCGTCGGCATGGCGCCGACACCGACGGGCCACGGCTACTGGCTGGTCGCCGCGGACGGCGGCATCTTCCCCTTCGGCGATGCGGGCGGCTTCGGCAGCACGGGCAACATGCACCTCAACGCCCCCATCGTCGACATGGCGCCGACGCCGAGCGGCCACGGCTACTGGCTGGTCGCCGCCGACGGTGGCATCTTCCCCTTCGGCGACGCCGCCGGTTGCGGCAGCACCGGCAACGTGCACCTCAACGCCCCCATCGTCGGCATGGCGGCGACGCAGGACGGCCGCGGCTACTGGCTGGTCGCCGCCGACGGCGGCATCTTCCCCTTCGGCGACGCCACCGGCTACGGCTCGACCGGCAACGTCCACCTCAACGCCCCCATCGTCGGCATGGCGGCGACGCCCGACGGCGGCGGCTACTGGCTCGTCGCCGCCGACGGTGGCATCTTCCCCTTCGGCGACGCCACCGGCTACGGCTCGACCGGCGACGTGCACCTCAACGCGCCGATGCGCGGCATGGCGGCGTTCGTGACGCGCTAGGAGCGCCGCTCAGTCGGGGAGCGCCAGGGCGAGGGCGAAGCGCCCGCGTGGGTCGGTGTGCCACTGGACGACGCGCATGGCGGCGTCGCGCAGCATCGCCTCGCCCGACTGGCGGGTGAACTTGCAGGAGATCTCGGTGCGCACCGTCTCACCCTGCGCGAAGTCGACGCGCATCTCCGCGCCGGGGATGTCGACCGTCAGGTCGCGCGCGGCCCGCAGGTGCATCTCGATGCGCGACTCCGCGTCGTTCCACACCGCGACGTGGGCGAAGTCGTCGACGTCGAACGTCGCCTGCAGCTCGCGGTTGATCACCCGCAGCACGTTGCGGTTGAACTCGGCGGTGACGCCGGAGGAGTCGTCGTAGGCCGCGATCAGCTCCTCGCGCGGCTTGACCAGGTCGAGGCCGATGAGGAAGGCGTCGCCGGGGGCGAGCAGGCCGCGCACGTCGGCGAGGAAGCGTCGGCGCTCGGTGCCGTCGAGGTTGCCGATGGTGCTGCCGAGGAAGGCGACCAGGCGGCGGCCGAGCCGCGGGATGTAGGAGAGATGGGTGGCGAAGTCGCCGACCAACCCGTAGATGCAGAGCCACGGGTAGTCGTCGAGCAGACCGTGCGCCGCGTGCGACAGCGCGGCGTCGCTGACGTCGAAGGGGACGAAGGTGGCCAGGCTGCCCTCGGCGTGGGCCGCGTCGAGGAGGATGCGCGTCTTGGCGCAGGAGCCGGCGCCCAGCTCGACCAGCGACTCCGGACGCACGGCCGCGGCGACGGTGCGCGCGCAGTCGTGGAGGATCCGCGTCTCGGTGCGCGTCTGGTAGTACTCGGGGAGCTCGGTGATCCGGTCGAAGAGCTGCGAGCCGTGCTCGTCGTAGAACCAGCGCGGCGGCAGCGTCTTGGGGGTGGCGGCGAGGCCGTGCTGCACGTCGGCGACGAGGTCGGCGCGCGCGCTGCGCCCGACTGTGTGCACCGCCAGGGTGAGCGGGGCGAGTCCCAGGGTCATGGCGCTCCTCCGTCGTCGGCGCAGCGGAAGCCGGCGAAGATCTGGCGGCGGATCGGGTAGTCCCAGTTGCGGAAGCCGGCGCGGCTCACCGACGCGCGTGCCGCCCACGACGCGCCGCGCAGCACCTTGTACTCGGGACCGAAGAACACCTCGCTGTACTCCCTGTAGGGGAAGGCGCGGAAGCCCGGATAGGGCCGGAAGTCGGAGGCCGTCCACTCCCAGACGTCGCCGACCATCTGCTCGCACCCGAAGGCGCTGGCGCCGCGTGGGTAGGCGCCGCAGGGCGCCGCGCCGAGGAGTCGCTGGTCGAGGTTGGCGTGCGCCGGCGTCGGTGCGTCGTCGCCCCACGGGTAGCGCCGTCTGCGCTGCAGCGCGGGATCCCACGTCGCGGCCACCTCCCACTCCGCCTCTGTGGGCAGCCGGCGCCCCGCCCAGCGGCAGTACGCCTCCGCCTCGTGCCAGCACACGTGCATCACCGGCGTGCGCATGTCGACCGCGACGTCGTGGCCGAAGCGCTCGGTCCGCCAGCCGTCGCCGTCGCGGCGCCAGTGCTTCGGCGCCTCGACGCCCGCCTCGCTCCGCCAGGCCCACCCCGCCTCGCTCCAGAGCTCGCCCCGGGCATAGCCGCCGTCGTCGACGAAGGCCGCGTACTGGCCACAGGTGACCGGAAAGCGATCGATGCGGAAGGCGTCCAGCCGCACCTCCGTGCACGGGTGCTCGTTGTCGTACGGCGCGTGGTCGTCGGTGCCGATGGGGTACGTGCCCGCCGGGACCGGCACCGCGTCGAGCACCACCTGCCGTTGCGGCGCGGGCAGCGGGGGAAGCGGCACGCCGTACCCGCCGTCGATGAGCTGCAGCGTCTGCAGGATGGTCTCGCAGTGCTGGTGCTCGTGCTGGACGATCATGTCGTACACGAAGCCGTCGCGCAGCAGCGGGTCGACCTCGCCGTTGCCCTCCAGCCGCACCTCGTCGAGCAGCGACAGCGAGCGCGCGTCGACGGCGTCGCGGTACGCCGCCACCTCCTGGCGGGTCAGCAGCGGCAGGGAGGCGCGCACCCGGCGCGGGTTCTCGAAGGCGTCGTAGTGGTGCATGCGCGCCTCGTCGATCGGCGCGGCGCCGCTGAGCTGCTGCACCAGCCAGAGCTCCTGGTAGACGGCGATGTGCCCGTAGTCCCAGACCGGCGGGCTCATGATCGGGTCGTGCTGGCGGTGCAGCCTCGCGTCGTCGACGGGCGCGAGCAACGCGTCGGTGCGCGCGTGGGCGTCGGTGAGGTCGGCGGCGATGCGCTGCTTCAGGTCCACGCGGTCCAGTCCTGCGGGTCGCGACGGAAGCGCTCCAGCAGCTCGTCGCCGGGGCAGCGGCCGCGCGCGGTCCACTTGGCGGCGAACCCGGCGATGCGATCGGCGGCGTTCGCCGGCAGCCATCCCCGCGGTGCGCGGCGTGCCGCGGCGGCGGCGACGGCGAACAGTTGGCAGGCGGTGGCGCGCAGTGAGCCGTCGCGGACGCCGTCGCGTGCGGCGCGGGCCCATGCGGAGGCGCAGGTGCCGTCCCAGGTGGGCACCGCGTCCATCGCCCGCCACAGCGCCTCGTCGTCGGAGCACAGCGCGGCGAGGGTGCAGATGGCCACGTCGCGCCAGCGGGCGGGCAGGGCGTCGAGGTAGCGCACCTCGAGGTACCCGCGCGGGCGCACCGGCGGGAACAGCGTGGTGAGGTGATGGACGATGTCCTCGTCGTCGGGACGCGCCTCGCCGCTCGCCAGCCATTGATCCAGGGTCACACCGGACGGCGGCATGTTCTCTGCACCGCCGCGCGGCAGCGGCATCGCCACCGCGGTGAGGGCGAACTGCTCGTACGCGGCTGTCCAGTCGCAGCCGAGGTCGCCGCCGTCGAAGGCGGTGCGCGTGGGATCGAGCTGCTGCCAGATCGCCAGGCGGGTGCTGCTCATCCCGATGGGACGGCCGGCCAGCAGCGGGGACGCCGCGAAGGCCGCCGACAGCGCTGGCCCGACCACGTTGAGGACGCGCCAGCGCAGCAGCGACGGATCCAGGTCGAGGCACACCTGCAGTGACGCGGTGAGCCGCATCATCCGCCGCCCGCTGACGCCCACGCTGTCGAAGCGCGACTGCATGGCGCGGTAGCGCGGCGCCTCGGTCTGCAGCGCCACGTCGTCGACGTCGTGCCACGGCGACACGGCGGCGTCGAGGAGCACGAAGCCGCCGGCCTCAGCGCACTTGCGCGCTCGCGCAATCATCACGTCGATGACGCGCAGCGCCTCGGCCACGCCGCCGCTGCACGGTGGGCTCAGCTCCAGTTGCCCTCCCGGCTCGAAGGTGACGCAGGCGTCGTCGATCAGCGCGGGATCAGCGCGGCGCAGCGCGGCGAGGGTGTCGAGACGGGGGACGGGACGGGGGCCGTCCGCCGTGATCCGGACCGGGAGCAGCTCGATCTCGGCGCCCACCCGTCCCGGTCCGGCGACCCCGCTCCACGTCGGGGTCAGCAGCGCGCGGACGCGCTCGGTGAGGGTGGCGCTCGGCGAGGTCGCGGCGGAGGTCACGTCGGCACCGAGGGCGCCCGGCGGCGCTGCCTGCCCACGGTGGCAGCCCGGCTGGCCACCATGAGCAGCCGCAGCGGCTCACGGCGCGGGTCGTTGGCCGCCGGGCGGGAGCCCGCCCACGCCTCTGCTGCCGGCCGCACGATCACGGCGGGTCAGTCTGCTCCTTCGGTACCCCCGGCGACAGGATCGACCTCGGCAAGGAGCGGCGCCACCTCCGCAACCCTGGCGGGCAGGGCGTCGCGGACCGTGGCGATCAGCTCCTCGACGACGCGGGACAGCGGCGCCATGGAGCGCTCCGCCCGCGCCAGGATGATGGCGCCCTCCAGCGCGGCGATCATCAGGGTCCCGAGCGACCGCGCTCGGTCCGGCTCCGCCCCACTTCGCTCCAGCGCCGCGGCGAAGATGCTCTCCCAGGCGCGGAAGGCGTCCGCCGCGGCATCCCGCGCCGCCGGCAGCCGCTCCCCCTCGAGCGTGGCGGCGACGACGGGGCAGCCCGCCTCGAAACCGCTCTCGGACAGCACCCTGTGCCACCACGCGCCGAAACCGCGCAGGGCGGCCTCCGGGTCGCCGCGCTCGTGGGCGGCGATCATCGAGGCGGCGATGTAGTCGCCGGCATAGCGCGTCGCCTCGACCACCAGCTCGGCCTTCCCGCCCGGGAAGTGGTGGTAGATCGACCCGCGCGGCGCGCTCGATCGGGCCAGCACCTCGGTGAACGAGGTGGCCTCGACGCCGCGCTCGCGCATCAGCAGCGCTGCGCTGCGGATCATCCGGTCGCGGGGGCTCGGCTTGCTCATGGCTTGACTATGACGGTCGGCATAGTACACCATGCCGGAGCGCTGTTATGACGTACGTCATAGCGCCGCCTCGTGGATCCCAGGGAAGGAGACAGCGCCATGAGCAGGAGGCTCCTCGCCGCCGCCGCCATTGCCGCGGCTTCTCTTCCGGCCCAGGTTGCGGGCGCCGCGGCCGCGTCGGGCCAGCCGCCCGGCGCCACCCTGACCTCGGCGTGCACCGAGAACCAGGCCTTCGTCGACGGCGACCCCGCCGCCGTGGCCGCCGTGCTCCCGGCGCACTACACCGCCGTGCTCGACCCCGCCACCAGCCGGCCCCTGCTCTTCTTCCGCGCCGAGCACTGCGACTCCATCGCCACCGGCCTGAGCGACGAGCCGGGCACGATCGCCGACTTCGGCGTCGTGGTGCAGAGCCCCGACGGGATCGGCTGCGCGTCCGCCGCACCCGTGCTGGGCATGGTCAAGGGCGACGTGCCGCCGGTGTGCAACTGGTACACCCTGGCCTGGCTCTCCACCGATCCGGCGCTGGTGCGCGCCCTCGAGGCCGGCCTCGATGATTTCCCCGCAGTGCAATCGTCGTCGCTCGCCTATTCGCTCGGCGCCCTCGACCCGGCGAGCGGCGGCGCGCCCTTCCACTTCGACGCGCCGGCCTCCACCGGCACCCCCTTCGCCATGGACTCGATCACCCGGGCGCGGCCCGGCCAGCTGTCCGTGCGCGGCGGCTACTGGACCGACGTCGCGCAGGGAACCGTGGAGGTGGCCGTGTCCAGCGACACGCTCAGCTCCGGCGACGCCACCGGCACGGTGTCCGCACCAGCCGGCACGCCGGTCGCCCGCCTGCTCGGCGGCACCCAGGCGCAGTTTCTGCCCGGCTATTCGGCGCTGTCGGCGGAACGGTGGGATCGCGCCGTCTACCGCCGCCAGCTCCTCTGGCCGGCGCCGGGCGAGACGAGCTTCTCCGGCTCCTGCTCGCTGCAGGGCACGGTGACCTTCGACCCGCCCGCCGGCGACGTGCCGCAACCGCTCGCCTACAGCTACGACGCCACCGGCACGTGCACGGGGACGCTCGACGGGCGCACCGTCAACGCGATCCCGGTCACCGTGCACCACGCAGGACACAGCGAGGGTGGCTGCATCCAGGCGCAGACGACGGACGTGGGCACCGGCGCCGTCACCTTCGCGTCCGGAGAGTCGATCGACTACACGGTCGACTTCACCACCGACCTCACCACCGTGAGCTTCACCATCTACGGTGCGCGGTCCGGCATCGCACCGGGGTCCGCGACCTTCGTCACATCGCGCACCGCGCCCGACATCTCGGCGCAGTGCGCGACGCAGAGCGTGCAGACGGCGGCCATGGACGCATCGCTCAGCACGCAGACGCCGCTGGTCAGCCTCACCCGGCCCAGGGCGGCAACGGGCTGCGCGGGATGCCGCGAGGTCACGGCGGCCGCCGTCGGCGCGAACGTCGTCGCGTCCCCCGCTGTCGCCGGCGCGTCGCTGCCCGAGACGGCGGCGGCGGATGCGCGACCGGAGGCCGGCGCTGCCGCGACAGCGGTCCTGTTGGGCATCGCCGTCAGAGGACGGCGCCGGACCCGCGCGCGCCGGTAGCCACGGGCGTCCTCAGCGCCGCGCCGCAGGGCTCCTCGCGCTCTCGGCCAGCCAGGTGAACAGCGCCGCCGCCCACGCCTCGGACGCAGCCAGCTCCTCGGGGTGGCACTGCACGGCGAGCACGGGGCGGTCGCCCAGCTCGACGCCCTCGACGAGACCGTCCTCACTGCGCGCCGACACCACAAGTCCGCGCCCGAGATCGCGCAGCGCCTGGTGGTGGACGCTGTTCCAGCGCAGCGTCTCTGCACCGACGGCGCGGTGCAGCGCGGTGCCGGGGACGACGGCGACGTCGTGCACCGGTGCGGCCCGATCGTTGCCGTCGTGCCCGTGCATGCCGGCGCGCTGCACGTCGATGTCCTGCCACAGCGTGCCGCCCAGGGCGACGTTGAGCAGCTGGATGCCGCGGCAGATGCCCAAGAGCGGCTTGCCCTCCTCGACGGCCCATCGGGTGAGCAGCACCTCGGCCGCGTCGAGCTCGGGCGCGGTGCTGAGGTGGCAGTCGTCGCGTGCCGTCTCGCCGTAGCGCGACGGCTCGACGTCGGGGCCGCCCGGAAGGAGCAGGGCATCGCAGCGGTCGTACAGGGCGCGAAGGACGCGCTCGTCGCCGACCGGGGGGATGGCCAGGGGCACGGCACCCGCGGCGACGAGGCCGTCGACGTAGCGCTGGTTCTGCACGTAGCGCGGCGGCGTGCCGTCGAGGCGCTGCGGGCGCAGGGTGACGCCCGCGACGATTGGGGCGGACTGCATGACCGGTTCATGCTAGCGCCTGGCGGCTTTCACCGCGTGGTGTGGCGGCGCTACCGTGTGGCGCGACGCGATGCACTGGTTCTCGGCCCCCGACCAATGGCTGAGCCGGCTGGCGATCCAGCGCGGGCTCGCCCTCTGCTATCTGCTCGCCTTCCTCAACGCGCTGAACCAGTTCCGGCCGCTGCTCGGCGAGAACGGCCTGCTGCCGGCGCCGCGGTACCTGGGGCTGACCGGCTTCCGCGTGGCGCCGTCGCTCTTCCACTGGCGCTACTCGGACCGCCTGCTCGCCGTGGTGGCATGGACCGGCATCGTGCTCGCAGTGTGCGAGTTGGCGACACTGCCCGAACGCGCTCCGCTGTTGGTGTCGATGCTGGTGTGGCTGGCGATGTGGGCGCTGTACATGTCGATCGTCAACGTGGGCCAGGTCTTCTACGGCTTCGGCTGGGAGTCGCTGCTGCTGGAGGCGGGTTTCCTGGCGACCTTCCTCGGCAATCTCGACACGGCGCCGCCCGTGATCGTGCTGTGGCTGTTCCGCTGGCTGCTCTTCCGCGTCGAGTTCGGCGCGGGACTCATCAAGATGCGCGGCGACCGCTGCTGGCGCCAACTGACCTGCCTCGACTACCACCACGAGACCCAGCCCATGCCCAACCCGCTGAGCTGGTGGTTCCACCGGCTGCCGCGGCCGCTGCATCGCGTCGAGGTGCTGGGCAACCACGTCGCCCAGCTGGGTGCGCCGCTGCTGCTCTTCACCCCGCAGCCGTTCGCCGAGATCGGCGCGGCGGCGATGGCTCTCACCCAGGCGTGGCTGGTGCTGAGCGGCAACTTCGCCTGGCTCAACCTGGTGACCATCGTGCTCGCCTTCTCGGCGATCGGCGACTCCTGGCTGCACCGCGTGCTGCCGCTGTCGCCACCCGCGCATCTGGGCGCGCCCGGTCCGGCGTGGTTCGTCGCGGTGGTGCTGCTGATGGCGGCGCTGATCGTCTTCCTCAGCTGGTGGCCGGCGCGCAACATGGTGTCACGCGGGCAATCCATGAACGCATCGTTCAACCCGCTTCACCTGGTCAACACCTACGGCGCTTTCGGCAGCGTCACCAAGGTGCGCCACGAGGTGGTCATCGAAGGCACGGCGTCGCCGCTCCCCGCCGGCGGCGCCGAGTGGCGCGAGTACGAGTTCAAGGGCAAGCCCGGCGACCCGCGACGCCGTCCGCCGCAGGTGGCTCCGTACCACCTGCGGCTGGACTGGCTGATGTGGTTCGCTGCGCTCTCGCCCGGCTACGCGCGCAGCTGGATGCTGCCCCTGCTGCAACGTCTTCTCGACGGCGACCGCGCCATCCTGAAGCTGCTGCGCCGCAACCCGTTTCCCGACGAGCCGCCGCGCCACGTGCGCGCCCTGCTCTACCGCTACCGCTTCACCACCTGGCGGGAGCGGGGGCAGAGCGGCGCATGGTGGTCACGGCAGCTCGTCGGTGAGTACGTGTCGGCTGAGCTCAGCTCGCTGAGCCGAGACCGATCCCGCCGCTGATCGCGGCTGTGGTGACACCCGTGCTGCTGCAGAGCGTGGGGTCGGGCGGCTGGAAGGTGAGCGTGCCGAAGGCGCTGTCGCCGCTGTTGCGCGTCGTGCTGACGGTGTGGGTCGACGGCGGCGGCGCCTGGGTCGGCCCGGTGTAGCTCAGCAGGCTGAGGGTGGCGCTGGGCACGACCGTGCCGCTCAGCGAGACACCCGCGGCGACGCCCGTGGTCGTGTAGCTCACCACCGTCGTGGTGCCGTCAGCCCAGTTGCTGAAGGCGGTGCCGCTGGTGGTGCTGCTCGCGCAGCTGCCGTTGCCGGTCGGCACCGGCTCCTGGTACGTGGCGGTGGCGGTGCCGGAATGCGTGCCCGTCGAATCCGTGTACGTCCAGCTGTAGCCGACCGCGACGGTCTTCCCCGCCTCCACCGTTCCCGTCGCCGGGGCGGTCGAGTCGGTGCTCTGGCAGCCGGTGAGGTTCCCTCCGAAGCTGTAGGTGAAGTTCTGTGCCGTGGTGCCGAGTCCCGGCGAGAACGCGGCCGTGCCCGCCAGCTGACACATTCCCCCTCCGGTGGTTGCCCCGGCCGGTGCGGGCAGCGCGACTCCGAGTGCGAGCGCTCCCACTGTTCCCGCCATGACGCCCAGACGGCGAATGCCCACGATGCGATACCTCCTTCCTGTGCACGGTTGAGGCGTTTGTTGGTGTTCTCCCCTGCGCGTTCCCTTCTACGCAGTGCGTACCCGCGCCGTCAAATGTGGCAACGCGGCGGAAACGCGCGAATGCAGCGTTCAGCCGGCTGCCCTGAAAGCCTCGTAGCGCTCTTCGAGGTTCTCCGCCGACGGGCGCCGGTCGGAGTGGTGCGGCACCCAGATGCGCGTCCCGTGCGTGCCCTGAAGGCCGTGCCGGAGCATCGGCCCGTCGATCTCGACCAGGACGTCGCGACGCACCTCGACGGCGAGATCAGGACGGATGCCGATGATGTTGGCGTCGAACGCGGCGTGGTGGAGCTTGCACACCGTCCGGGGACGAGCCCGTGCAGGTAGATCAGCGGCAGCTGTCTCGTCATCGCCGCGCGCAGGCCGGCATTGTCCGGATGGTTCGGATCGGTCCCGCGGTAGCGGTACACGACGCGGCCATAGCCGAAGTCGTCGTCGTACGGAGGCGGCTTCCCCTCCACGCGAGGCGCCGTGGTGATGGTGAGCGGGATGTCGAGGACGGCAGGCTTGAAGATGCCTTGTGGCCCGATCAGCGGCACACGCCGCCCGGCGAACTCGAAGCCGTTGCTCAGGGTCGCCCGTGAGACGACCGGCCACTCCTCCCCCTCCCGAGCACCGACCCGCGCGAGGAATTGGAATGCCGCAGTGCGGACAGCCGCATCCTCCGCCTCCGTCGCCACGGCAGGTGATCGTACTGCCGCGGGGACCTTCGCGCCAGGCCGGCCGCCGACCTCAGGATCCGGCTGCGCGAGGATCCGGTGGGTGCCACACGGTGTCGTCGGGGTCCAGGCCCATCACCGCGCAGACCTCCCTGCGAACGGCGCCGACCAGCGCGGCCGCGAGCTCGCGCGCATGGGCGACGTCAGCTGCGGTCACGGCCGCGAGGTCTTCGTACGTGCCGGCATGGCGGAGCGGGCGCATCCAGTTGCGCACCTCGGCGACGAGCTGCGCGGCAGCCGGATCGGTCACCGCGAGCAGGACTCCGGCGGCGAGGAGGACGCTCTCGTGTCCGCCCTCGCCGCGGCTGACATAGCCGTAGGCTTCGACCAGGCCGTTGGCGGCGTCGATGCACGCCGTGTAGAGGTTGCCGAACTGCGCCGCAGCAAGGAAGGAGTCCCGCGACCCCTCCGCGAGGTACGCGTCCGCCGCCATCAGGGCGACGGCGACCTCCTTGGCGTGGCGCGGGAGTGGCGGCCTTCGCAGGCTGATCCTGTCGTCGGCGACGAGACGATCGAGCGTCTGCCGCGCCTCCCGCCGCTGCGCGGGGGTAGTCACGCCGCGGGGAGCGCGACGTCGGCGCGCCGCGCCACGTCGAGGCGTGGACCTGACACCGCGGTCGTCAAGAAGGACCGGCCCTCGGCGAGACCGCGGTCGAGCAAATCTCGCGTCCTGCACACGGGATTGATGTCGCGCGCCAGCTGGTCGGCAAGCCCGCCCAAGTGCCGGAGAAGCGCCCCCTCTGTCACGTCGCCCACGACGAAGAGGTCGATGTCGCTTCGGGTGTGCTCGGTTCCGGCGGCGATCGAACCGAAGACGAAGGCCTCCTCGACGGACGCCGGACCCAGAATGGACCGGCACCAGCGGAGCCGTGATCCCAGGGGGCCGAGCTCGAGTGTGAGTGCACGCAAGGCCGCGGTGGTGGGCGTTCTGTGCATCGTCACTGTGTGCCGCCGGTCCGACCGATCGACGACGACGACCCCGGCCCGCTCCAGGCGCCGCACCGTCCGATGCACGCTCTCGTAGCTCGCGCCGGTGCGAAGCTCCAGATCGCCGAGGGGAAACGCTTCCGCGGGGTGGAGGGCCAGGAGGGCCACGATCGCCGCCGCCGTGCCCGAGCCGAGGAGCTCGCCCGCCGGCTCCGGGAACCGCTCGACGAACGCCCGGTACCGAGGGTCGACGCTCGGACGCAGTGAGGCGAGGTGGGCGGCGACCATGGCGAGCACAATACTACATCTACTGGCGTTGCCAATTGCTGGGGCGGGCCGTGAGGCAGGCCGGCCGGCTGGAGTCGGGTCGACGCGCAGATCAGGCGCGGCCGAGCTGGCTGGTCAGCGCCGGGTACACGACGAGATGCCGGAACGGCTGGATGGCGGCGAGGTATGCGGCGCCGAGGAGGCCGCGCGGCTTGACGTACACGCCCATCCGCCCGCGATAGCGGCCGCGTCCCTCCTCGACCCAGGCGAGCTGCAGCACGCCATGCACGGTGGCGTTGGACAGCTCGGCCGCCCACTCGTCGTCCGTCTGGTACAGCGGCACGAAGCCGTGTCCGGGCCCGCCGGCGGCGTGCGAGCCGGTGCCACGCAGGTGGGCGGGCAGGCGGACGCTCAACGTCGTCTCGGTGCAGCCGGGAATGGGTCGGGGCCCGGCGTCGTCCCAACCGAGAACTGCGCCGAGGCGAAATCGTAGGGCGAAGAGCGCACGCGTCAGGGGCGAGCCGGACCTGGCGGGATCGAAGGACGAGGCGACGTGGAGGAAGGCCTCGAAGTCCTCGCGGGCGCCGTAGGCGGGCAGGCTCCAGGCGTCGAGCAGCCCGAAGTCGGGGGCGATCTCGGAGATCACCCAGGGATGCGCCTGGTGGACGGCGTTCGGCACTCTCACGACGCGGTCCTCTGAGCGCGCCGGCGGACCGGCGGCGGAGCCTGAGCGCGCACCGCATGTCGCACCAGCGCGATCGCGACTCGGCGATGGATCGGTGCGACCGCCGCCCAGACGTGCGCCGCCAGCGGGCGTTCGTAGCGGACGAAGGTGGCGAAGGAGAGCCGCCCTCCGTCGCGGTGCAGCACGATGTGGCCGGACAGCAGCGAGGACGACGCTTCCAGCCGCAGCCAGCGGTCACCGCGCGCCGCGATGCGCCAGCCGAAGAGGTTGTCACGCGACGCTCGCAGCGACGGACGGAAGCCAAGGACCACGCACTGGATTGCGCCGGCAGCGCCGACGACCGCACGCATTCGCAGTCCGTCCGGCCACAGCACCACGTGGGCGAGCTGTTCCGGCGACATCGCCGCCAGGCGGGCGCCACTCGCGGTCACGATGTCGGCGTAGTCCGCATGCGCGAAGGTGTCGAGGCGCCGGATCGAAGCGGGCACGTCCCGCTCCAGGACGGCGTCGGAGACGGCGTTGCGCCTGCTCATCGCGGTGTCCTCCTCGGGCGGCGTGCTGCGCCGCGATCGCGCTCCGGCCCCTCCACGAAGATCTTCTGCAGCGCCTGGGGTGCGAACGACTCGCCGCGGGTGAAGCCGCTCAACCCCGCGTCGACGGCGGCGAAGAACCCGCGCAGCACCTCCAGCCGCTGGGCGATGAAGGCGAGCTGCTGCGCATCGGGAGCGTCGCGTCCGCCGTGCGACGCGGCGGCCGCGCGCTCGGTCTCCTCCGCCGCGGCCAGCACCTGCCGCAGGTTCCAGCGGAAGCGCCGCTCCATGATCTCCTGCATGACGCGCCAGAGGTCGGTGGCGGCCTCGTAGTGGTCCTTGCGCGAGCCGGGCACGCGGAGCTGGCGCACGAGCTGCCACTCGATGAGGCCGCGAACCTGCACCGAGACGTTCCCCTTGCTCTGCTGCAGCTCGGTGGTGACGTCGTCGAGGGACATGGGCCCGCGATGCAGGTAGAGCAGCCCGAAGATGCGGCCCTGCAGCTGGGTGAGCACGCCGGAGGTGGCCGCCGCGGCCCCCATCCCCTCGACGAAGAGCGCCGTCAGCCGGTCCATGGCGCCTCAGCCTCCGTGCCGAACATTCCGATATTTCAGAATGTTAGCGCAGGCGGCACCCCACCGTGTCAAGCCCACCCCGCGCGTGGCTCCGGGTTACGAACGCACCGGCGACTGCGTGCTCCCGAACCACCGGGCGCGCCGGCTGGCCCCGAAGTCGTGCTTCTCGGCCGCCAGCTCCGTGGAGGGCTCCCAGTACCTCCCGATCGGCGCCGGCCCCGAGAAGAAGTCGACGTCGACGCGTCCCACCCGCCCCCCGCCGAACTCGATGTAGCAGGTGCCACGACCGTCGTACGGGCTGGGTGGACCGCCGCGAATCGCCGCGAGCAGCGCCGCCGCGGCGACGCGCCCCTGCCTCTCCGCGAACACCCCCGCCTTGGGCACACCCACGGAGACGACGTCGCCCACCGCGTACACGCCGGCGACCTGGGTCTCCATCGTCTCAGCGCTCACCGGCACGAACCCGTCGGCGGCGAGGTCGAAGCTGCGTGCGACCACGTCGGGGACGCGATGCCTGGGCACACCGAGGAACAGGTCGAACGGCATCTCCGCGCCGTCGTCGAGCACCGCAACCCGCCGCCCCGGTTCCAGGTGCGTGACCAGCCGCCCCGGCCGGAACTCGATGCGCCGCTCCGCAAACGCCGCCACCAGCGCACGCGACGTCTCCGGCGACGGCGGCACCGGAGATCCGAGGGGAATGCTGAAGGCGATCTCGCAGGCATCGCGAACGCCGCGCGACACCAGCATGTCGTGGGTCAGCAGCGCCGCCTCGCTCGGCGCCGGCGGGCATTTGAAGGGCGTGCCACAGACGCCGACCACAATGCGCCCGCGCTCGAATCGCGCCAGCGGCTCGACGAGTCGCTCCGCACCGACGACGGAGTAGAACTCGTTGCCCGCCTCGGCGAGTCCGGGCGTGGCCGCGACGTCGTAGTCGGCGCCCAGGGCGATCACGAGGAAGTCGCCCTGGTGCACACCGGCGTCGGTGGTGACCCGGCGCGCCCCGGGATCGATCGCGGTGATCGTCTCCTGCACGTAGCGCATCCCGCGCTTGGCGATGTCGCGGTAGGCGAGGCGGACCGCCGCCGGCGTGGTGTGACCGAACATCACGTCGAGCTTCGAGAAGCCGAAGACGAACGCGGGGTTCCTGTCGATCAGGGTCAGGTCGAGGTCGTCACCGAGCTCCTCCGAGAGGACGGTGGCGAGCTCCAACCCCCCAAACCCCGCGCCGAGGACGATCACCCGGGGCTGCACCGCCGGATCGTAGCACCCTGACCGAGGCCGCAAGACCGTGAGAGCGGGCGGAGTCCGTACAGGCATGACTGGCACCCTCCGCAGCTGCGCGACACGCCTGCTCACCGCCACCGGAGCGATCCTCATGGCCGTTGCTCCCGCAGCGGCCGCCACGGGGACGGGGCCGCAGCCCGGCACCCCCGAGTACCTGCAGCGAGACGCGGCCAACATGGCCGCCGCCTACGGACGCCAGACGGCGCCGGACGGCCAGCTGATGAACCCCGAGTACAGCCTCGAGTTCGACCAGGAGGTGGGCGTCGAGGAGGCGAGCAAGCTGCAGGCGCAGGCAGCCTACCCCGGCCGCCCCGCGGTGACGCTCGGACTGCTGATCCCCGGAGGCGAGATGGGCAACCCGTTTCGCTGGACGGGGTGGAACGGCGTGCGCGGGCATGACCAGGACGTCTCCTACCTCAACCGCTACGGCGCGCTGATCCGAGCCCGGGTCTTCTCCCCCGTCGACGGCGCCACCGACCCGGACACCGGCCGTCCGCTGCATCCGCCCTATCCCGGCGCGGTGATCGTCCCCGGCAGCCTGCAGGGGACGCGCGCGATGTACGACTGGGCGGGTGAGGACCTCGCGGAGCGCGGCTACGTCGTCCTCGACTTCGACGCGCAGGGCGAGGGCACCAGCCAGAGCCTCCCCGCGCAGTGCGGCGGCTCGCCCGGCGAGCAGACACAGTGCGGCGGCTTCCCCTTCCAGCAGCAGGCGAACTTCGAGTACGGCGCCAGCGACGCCGTCGACTTCTTCTGGAGCACGCCCGTCGCGCCCTACAGCGGCTCGCGCAACGCAGGCACCACCGCGCCCGGCGCCGACGGGACCGACGCCTACAACCCCGACTGGTCGCTCTTCGACCGCAGTCCCGACCCGCGCGCCGCCACGGCGGGGCGTCCCTACCGCTTCGCGCTGATCGGGCATTCGCTGGGAGCCACCGCCGCCAGCATCGTGGGCAACCTCGACCCGCGCGTCAGCGCCATCGTGGCTTGGGACAAGCTGTGCGCTCCGTGCACGAGTGTCACCGGCGCGACGGCGAAGCCGGTGGTGCCCGCGCTGGCCGTGCAATCGGAGTACTTCCTGAATCCTGAGCCGTACGACGTCTCGGCCGGGCCGAGCGGCGCGGCGGCTCCGGACCCGAGCAAGGCGCCCGATCCCTATCGCGAGGTCCGCAGCGGCTACCAGGCGTACGCGCGCGCCGGCGTCGACAGCATGCTCCTCGTGCTGCGCGATTCGACGCACCTCGAGTACACCGACATCCCCTACATCCTGCCCGCCTCCCGCTACGGCCAGGATGTCACCAGCCACTACCAGTCGGCGTGGCTCGACAAGTACCTGAAGCACGACCACAGCGCCGACGCCCGCCTGGCGGCGACGTCGTTCGACGTGCTGGAGCCGAAGGGGAAGGGTGTGTGGGGCGACACGCCCGTCCTGCAGCGGGACGGCTCGCTGAGCTTCTACTTCTGCTCCGCGTGGCGGTACCACAGCGCAGGCGGCGCGCTCGTCGAGGCGGTCGATCCCGTTGGAGACGGGTGCGACGCCGCGACCGTGGACGGCCCTTCGGGCACCGTGCATGCAAATGCCGCGCCGCCACCGGGCACGACCGTGCCCGAGGCGAGCAGCCTGGCGAGCCTCACCGCGCTGCCGTCGACTGCGGCGGCCGGCGCACCCACCGCCGCGGCCGGCGTCGCCGCGGCCGGGCTGCTCCTCCTCGTCCGATCGCGACGGCGCTCGGCCCGGTCACGCCGCTGAACCCCTCAGCTCGCCGCGAAGACCACGGTGACGGTGACGGTGTAGAGCCCGTTGCCGGTGACCACGCCCGCGCCCCCGCCCATGCCGCCCGCCGACTGCCCCGGCATCGTGTAGGACGTCGAGCTGGACGCCTCGGACACCGAGACGACGTCGCCGAGCGTCCTGCCCGCGAGCTGCGCCCAGCTCGCGGCATGGGCGCGCGCGTCCTTCATCGCGGCGTCGCGCGCGGGACCGGCGATGGCGCTGACGTCGCTGCGCCGGAAGTCGATGCTCTGCACCCAGAACACGTTGGGAAGGGCCGCCGCCGCGTTGCCGACGACGCTGCCCACCTTGGTGATGTCACGCAGCACGGCGGTCACGCCGTTGCGCACCTCCCAGCCGTCGTTGCGCTGCAGCGTCTGGTTCCAGTGCTCGTTGATGCTGTACTGCGTGGTGGCGATGTCGGCGCGCGCGACACCGCTCCCGGTGAGTGAGCTGACCAGCTTGGCCGAGGCGCCCTGGGCCGCGTCGATCGCATCGGAGGTGGTGACGCCGGTCATGGTGACGCCGAGGGTGATCACGACGCTGTCCGGCTGGGCCGTGACGCTGCCCGTGCCGGTGACGGTGACGGTCGGCTGCGTGGTGACGGCGCCGGTCGCCGGCAGGCTCGCCACGGGTGTCGAGGCGGCGCCGCCGCCATTCGTCGAGCTCGCGCCGCTGCTGCTCGGTGCGCCCGAGCTGCCACAGGCGGCGAGAACGGCGCCGAAGGCCGCCACCGCCGTCAGAGCGAGGAGCCGGTTCATGGCCTTCCCCTTGAAGAGCACGTGCTTCCGATCCTCACGCTGCGCCGCCGCGGGCCCGGGCGCCAGGGCCGATGTCCCCGGGCCGGGGGCCCGGAGCCTGCTACCGCGTGACGGGGTCGCCCGGTGCCGTGCCACCGGGCAGCCGGACACGGACAGTGGTGCCCACGCCCACCCGGCTCTCGACCGTCACCGTCCCGCCGTGCGCCTCGACGACGTCGCGCACGATCGCAAGGCCCAGGCCCGAGCCGCCCGACGCGGCGCCGCGCACGAAGCGGTCGAACACGCGGGGCAGCAGGTCCGGCGGGATGCCTTCACCGTCGTCGCTGACGGTGATCTCGACACCCTCGGATGAGCGACGAGCCGCCACGAGCACCGTGCCACCGGCCGGCGTGTGGCGCACGGCGTTGCTCACCAGGTTGGCCAGAACGCTGCTGAGCCTCACGGGGTCGCCGCTCACCGTCGACACCTCGCCGCCGACGTCGTCGACCAGCGCGATCCCGGCAGCGCTCGCGGTCGGTCGGAACGTCTCCAGGGTCTCGTGCACCAGCTCGGCGACGTCGACGGGCTCGCGGGCGAGCTGCAGCGCACCGGCGTCGGCGAGCGCCGACGTCCGCAGGTCCTCGACCAGCTTCTCCAGCGTCCGGGTTGCGGCCAGGATCGGCTGCATCTGCGCAGGGTCGGCGGGGTAGACGCCGTCGGCGATGCCCTCGGCCTGGCCGCGGATGATGGTGAGCGGCGTGCGCAGCTCGTGGGCGACGTCGGCGAGGACGGAGCGGCGCTGCACCTCGTCCGCTTCGAGGCGGGCGCTCATGCTGTTGATGGCGCGGGCCACGGCACGCAGCTCGCGCGGACCGCGCACCGGCACGCGCGCCGAGTAGTCGCCCGTCTCGATGCGCTGCGCGGCCTCCACCAGCTGCTGTCCCGGGACGGTGACGCGCCGGAAGATCCGCACCGCGAGGATGACCGCGACGATTCCCAGGAGCAGCGCCGCCCCCGACGCCGAGCGCGCGAAGGGCGCCGACCCGACCACACCGAGCAGCGCCAGCACCAGCCAGACGAACGCCGACCCGATCGCGCCGAGAAGGACGAGCACCAGCAGCAGGAAGCACCCGAAGCGCCGCGCGATGCGACGGCGCGAGCGGCGCCACGCCTCAGGGCCGCGTGGTGGCCACGGCTCGTTCCCCGGCCACCACGGCGGCCTGCCACCCTCGCGATGCATCCACTGCGGCGGGCGGTGCCCGCCGGGATGGCGCGGAGTCGGATCCTCGTCGTTCACTCGGCGACCCGGTAGCCGACGCCGAAGACGGTCTGCAGGTGGCGCGGCGCGTGAGGGTCGGCCTCGATCTTGCGGCGGATGTTCTTGACGTGCGCGTCGACGGCGCGCTCGTAGGACTCCACCGCGACGCCGTGGATGGCGTCGAGGAGCTGCGCCCGGGTGAACACCCGACCGGGCTGGCGCGCCATGTGCAGCAGCAGCGCGAACTCCGTTGCGGTGAGCTCCACCGGCCGGCCGTCGACGCTCACCTCCATGCGCGACGCGTCGAGGACCAGGTGATCACCGGCGCGGACGACGTCGGCCTGCATGCGCGCAGTGTCGCTGCGGCGCAGGACGGCCCGCACCCGCGCCACCAGCTCGCGCGGGCTGAACGGCTTCGACACGTAGTCGTCGGCGCCCAGCTCCAGGCCGGCGACTCGGTCGGCCTCCTCGGTGCGCGCGGTGAGCATGATGATCGGGACGGCGGCGGTGCGACGCAGCTCTCGAGCGACGTCGAGTCCGTCGATGCCGGGCAGGCCCAGGTCGAGGACGATGATGTCGGGCCGGTCGCGGTGTGCGACGCGGATCGCCTCCTCGCCGCTGTGCGCGGTGAGCACGGCGAAGCCGGCGCGCTCCAGGTAGTCGCGCACCAGGCGCACGATCTCGGGCTCGTCGTCGACGACGAGGACTGTCCTCATGGGACCAATCCTGCCGCGCGGCGGGGCCTCTGTGTCAGGCCCCGCCGCGGTTGCAGGGTCGTGCGGCTACGCCGTCGGGGCGGGGTCCTGCGGAGCGCCGGCGTGGGCCTGGCGGTGCCAGGCGTCCATGCGCTCCTCGAGATGGGCGCGGGCGGCGTGGCGTCCGGCGCAGGCTCCGGCGTGGCGGTGATGGCCGCCGCGGACGCCGAGCACCCGTGGGAGGACCAGGGTGCCGATGAAGGTGATCGCGGTGAAGCCGGCATCACGCGTGGTGGCGCCGACGGCGGCGGCGGCGCCGACGGCGAGGAGCCCCCAGAAGGGGGCGGCGCTGCGGGTCATGGTGAGTGTCTCCGTGTGGTGGGGCAGTTGCCTCTCTTGACGCCGTCATGGTCGCGGAGGGATGTGGAGACCGTGTGAAGGTTTGCGGGAGAGCTTTCGCGTCGGTTGCGGGGCGCCCACACGGTCCGACTGTTCGCGCCCGCGCGCGAAGTCACTCTCGTCACCGCGCTGGCCTGCTCGGAGTCAGGTGGTGCGACCGCCCCGGTTGCGTCGCAGCCACAGCGCGCCGCCGCCGGCCGCGACGAGCACGACGATGGCGACCGCAACGATCACACCCGCGCCGCCGCCTGAGCTCGACGGCACCGCAGCACCCGTCCCCGATGCGGTCGCCGGCCCGCCACCGGTGGCGCCCGTCGCCCCGCTCAGCAAGGACGACGCCGGCACGTAGGGTGAGAGGGACCGGATTCCCTGTCCAGAACGGTCGAGGATGACCATGCCCGCCGCGATCTCCCACTGCGCTGCCTTCGGTGACAACGCGGGGAGGGTGGACGCCAGCGGGAAGTCCGGCGCGGGCGGCGGCGCGACCACGATGGGGTCGTAGCCCCCGGGAAACGCCTTGTCCATCACGTCCTTGGGGAACTGACCGCCGTTGACGAGGAACTGCGCGACGACGTGGCGGTACGACGCCGGCATGTCGGGCACCCGGTTGAACGGCGCTCCGGCGGCGATTGCGAACCAGCGGATCAGTCCCGGCGTCTCGTCGCCGAACGCGTCGAGGTTCTTCTGCACCCACACGTAGTGGGCGAGACGGTCGAGGAACTGCGGGCTGCCGATGTCCGCCTTCTGCGCGGGCGCGAGGCGCGCCGCGGCGGGCGCCGCCGCTTGTGACACGACCTTCGAGTACCAGCCCTCGGTGCCCAGCCAGCCGCTCCACATCTCCTGGGCGTTGGACGCGAAGAAGTACGCGGTGAACGGGTTGATGCTCCCGGTCGCCGCCTGGCTCTCCGACGCCCGCTTGATGCTGATGCTCGTGCCGTCGACGCTGACGGTGACCGGCTCCCCCGGGTCGTGCGGCGCGCCGGCGAGCGGGATCATGTCGAGGTCCTGGGCGGCGAGGTCGAAGGTCTTGGTGAAGGTGCCGAGGACCTCCCCTGGCGACGGTGTTGCCTGTGGTGGCACCGGCTGCGGGGCAACTGTGAAGCCGCCGAAGTCGAAGCGCACCTCGCGTCCCGAGACGGTCACAGGGACGCTGCCGAGGTAGTCGCCGTCCAGCACCACCGACGCCGTCTTCGCGCTCGCGCAGGGCGACGTCACGCAGAGCACGAACGGATACGAGACGTCGACGCGTCCAACCCCCAATCCGTCCTGTACGCCCGGAGCCAGCGAGAGGTGGAGCTCCTGCTGGTTCACCGGGCGGCCGCCGACGGTGGTGGCCGGCTTTGGCGGTGAGTCCATGGTCACCACCACGACGAGCCCCTTGGCGCCCTGCTCGATGCGCATCGACTCGGGACGGGCGCCCGACGGCAGCGGCTCGGTGTCGGGAGCCTGCACGCCAACCTGCAGGGTGCGCAGCAGCGCCCGCGACGCGAACGGCTCCGGTGCACCGCCGTCGTCGCCGCTGAGCACACCGACGACGGCGGGCTCTGTCGACACGAAGAGTGTCGCGGGAAGCTTCTGCGCACCGGCTGCCGAATTGAGCGGCTGGTCTCCCGCCAGCTGGATCACCGCCTGCACGGTCCAATCCCTGGCCACGCCCACCGACGCCGGGACCGCCATGATCAACCGGGTCCCGACGAACACGGTGGTGCTGGTGGCGACCTGTGCGCCGCTCCTGGTGACGACGGTGGTGCCGTCGGCGCGCAGGCTCACCGTCGTCGGACCACCGCTGGGCGGCTGCAGGATCAGGTCGACGGTGTGGCGCACCAGCAGCGCGCTGGACGGATCGACGTCACCGTCGTCTGCGCTGTCGCTCGCGGTGTAGTAGTGCAGCTGCAGCACGGGCGCTGGGAAGTCCAGCTCGGCCTGGTAGCCACCCGCGGCGACGCGCTGGAACTCGAACACCGACGGCGCAAGCTCGGGCGGGATGTGCGACCCGTAGATGCGATTCCGAACCGTGCCGGTGTCAGCGAAGCCGGCGTCCTGGAAGCGGCCCCCTGCGGGCCACTCACCGTCGTCACCCGACGGCGACGGCGTGACTGAGGCGACGGTGGCAAGCGAAGTCGCCGGAGGGAGCGCGGAGGCGGGTGCGGCCGGGCCGAGAAGGAGGGCCGCGACAGCGACGATGCGCGTGCGCCCGCGGGGGATGCGCGGCACTGCATACCTGCGCTGCGCCACCATGGTGAGGCTCACGCGCGGCCCTCGGGGAGCGGCGCGACAGGCGCCGCCGCGACGACGGTGAGTATCGACGGTGTCCGGCGCGCCGTCAAGCCGACCGGGCACCTCGCACGCAACCTCGACCCGCGGGCGATGCGGGCGGCACCGGCCCCGACCACCGGGGACCGCCGACCGCGTCAGACTCTCGACGGCGGCGTTCGACCGCAACCCGCTGGAGGCTTCGACCATGGGGCGAATCCACGTCCGTCCGCAGGACCGCAGGTTCACCTACAGCGCGGCGTCGCGAGCAGACGCCGCAGTTCCGGCGGGGGCCGTCGGGGTGCAGAACGTCCGCGGCGTGTCGTGGACGGACTTCGCCACGGGGAACTACTCGCCCGGCGACGAGCAGGGGATGTTCGTCTGCCTGGCCCGCCTCGACGCCGGGATGGTCGATCCCCTGCACCACTTCGACCAGCCCTACCTCCTGTGCGTGCTCAGCGGGCGGATGACGATGGGCGGGGTCGACGCCGGTGACGGCGTGGAGCTGCCGGCGGGATCGATCGTCTACCTCGACGCCGGCGAGGACTTCTGGTTCAGAGCGTCGCAGGAGGCGGCCGTGGAGTTCATGGTCGCCCATCCACACGCCGCGCGGTACACCGACAGCCGGCGCGCCGACTGAGCGACGCCTCTTCCCGCCTCCTCCATTGTAAACGACGGACGGGATCTTGCTGCAAGCGCCACGGCCGTGCTCGAATGTCTGGCTGTCACGTCACAGGGCGAGTGACATCGGAGGCGACGATATTGCGCACAGTCGAGCCGGACCGTTACGTGGTGCCGTTCAAGGAGATCGACCATACACAGGTGCCGCTGGCCGGCGGAAAGGGCGCGCACCTGGGGGAGCTGGCGCGCATGGACGGTCTGCGCGTCCCGCCCGGCTTCTGCATCACAACGCACGCGTTCCGGCGGATGATGGCGGCAGCGCCGTCGATCGGCGAACGGCTCGACGCGCTGTCGCGTTCGGACGCGAATGACGCGCAGGCGAGTCGCACTCTCAGTGCGGACATCCGGCACAGCATCGAAGCGACTCCGATCCCCGACGACGCCGCGGACGCGATCGCCGCGGAGGTTGCACGGCTGGGCGACGACGTCGCCTTCGCCGTCCGATCCAGCGCGACGGCGGAGGACCTGCCCACGGCCTCGTTCGCCGGCCAGCACGACAGCTTCCTGAACATCACGGGACGCGCCGAGATCCTCCGCCACGTCAGCCGATGCTGGGCGTCGCTCCTCACCGAACGGGCGGTGAGCTACCGCCGGCGGAACGGCATCGACCACCGCTCGGTGGAGATGGCCGTGGTGGTGCAGCGGATGGTCCTCCCGCAGGCGGCGGGCGTCCTCTTCACCGCCGACCCGGTCACCTCCAATCGGCGGGTCGCCGTGGTGGAGGCGAGCCACGGCCTCGGCGAGGCCCTCGTCTCCGGATCGGTGAACCCGGACGTGTACAGGGTGCGCGACGGCGAGGTCATCGCCAGGTCGATCGCGGACGAGGCGCGCGCCGCTGCCGCCTCACCGGCGGGTGAGGCGCACGTCCTGGGCGTCGAGGCCGCGCGTCGCGAGCAGCCCGCGCTGACGGATGCGCAGGTGCTGGATCTGGTGCAGCTGGGCCGGCGGATCGAAGCCCACTTCGGCTGTCCCCAGGACGTCGAATGGTGCCTCGTCGACGGCGGTTTCCAGATCGTCCAGAGCCGCCCGATCACGACGCTGTTCCCCATCCCGCGAGCCGGCGACGGCGAGAACCACGTCTACGTTTCCGTCGGCCATGGACAGATGATGACCGACCCGATGCGGCCGCTGGGGCTGTCGATGTTCCAGCTCACGGCGGGTCCGCCGATGCATGCCGCGGCGGGCCGGCTGTTCGTCGACGTCACCGCGAGGCTGGCCGCGCCGGCGACGCGCGCAGGCCTCCTCGACGTGATGTGGAGGTCCGATCCGCTGATCGGCGACGCGCTGCAGTCGATTCTCGATCGCGGCGACTTCGTCCCCACCGTCGACGACAGGATCGGCGCTTCACCCGCCGCGCCGCAGCCGCCGATCGACCCCGATCCTTCACTCATCCCCGAGCTGATCGCGCGCACCGAGGCGTCGATCGCCGACCTGAAACGCACCATCACGTCTGCATCCGGACCGGAACTGTTCGACTTCGTCCTGGCCGACATCCAGGAGCTGAAGCGACTGCTCTTCGATCCGCAGAACCACCAGGCCATCATGGCGGGCATCGAGGCCACCTGGTGGCTCAACGACCACCTGGGCGCCTGGTTGGGCGAGAAGAACGCCGCCGACGCACTCACCCGGTCGGCCCCCGGCAACATCACGTCCGAGATGGGGCTCGCTCTCCTCGACGTCGCGGACGCCATCCGGCCGCACCCGGAGGTGGTGTCGTTCCTGGAGCGCGTCGAGGACGACCGGTTCCTGGACGAGATGGGCGACCTCGACGGCGGCGCTGAGGCGAGGTCCGCCATCGCGGCCTGGCTCGACAGGTACGGGATGCGCTGCGTGGGCGAGATCGACATCACGAGACCGCGGTGGAGCGAACGTCCTTCCACGCTCCTGCCCGTGATCCTCGGCAACGTCAGGAACTTCGCGCGGGGGGCCGGCCGGCGTCGCCTCGAGGCCGGGCACCAGGAGGCGCGCACCAAGGAGCAGGAGCTGCTGCAGCGGTTGCGGGCCCTCCCGGACGGAGAGCGGAAGGCCGGCGACACCAAGCGGATGGTCGACCGCCTGCGGACGTTCATCGGCTATCGGGAATATCCGAAGTACGGCATCGTCTGCCGCTACTTCGTCTACAAGCACGCCCTGATGGACGAGGCCGATCGGCTCGTCCGGCGCGGCGTGCTTCGCGACAGGGAGGACGCGTTCCACCTCACCTTCCAGGAGTTCCACGAGGCAGCTCGCACGGACCACGTGGACCACGAGCTGCTCGACCGGCGCAGGGCTGAGTTCCGGTCATATGAGGCGCTGACACCGCCGCGTGTGCTCACCTCGGAGGGAGAGGCCGTCGCGGGGACCTACCGGCGCGACGACCTGCCGGCGGGCGCGCTCGTCGGGCTGGCGGTGTCCGCCGGAACCGTCGAGGGCCGGGCGCGCGTCGTCCTGGACATGGCAGGCGCCTCGCTCGAACCGGGCGACATCATGGTGACGACCCATACGGACCCCAGCTGGACGCCCCTCTTCGTCACCGTCGCGGGACTGGTGACGGAGGTCGGAGGGTTGATGACGCACGGCGCGGTGATCGCACGCGAGTACGGGTTGCCCGCTGTGGTGGGTGTCGAGCACGCCACCCGGCTGATCCCCGACGGGCAGCGCATCCGCCTGGACGGGACGCACGGATACGTGGAGATCCTTCCCTCGAGCTGACCGTCGCGGTGCAGCTCCGCCGGCAGCGGCCGGCGTCACCAGCCGGCTGTCACACGCGCGTGACGGAGTGGGAAACCTCTGTGAGTCCACCTGCACAGCGGCCGTGGCGGCGGGACCATCCACGCCGTCGCGGAGAAAGGTTGGAGACGATCGCTCGTGCCATGGGAGACCGGGGGCAGCCGGCCCGGACCACGACGGCGTGACGCCGGCGCGAGAGCGGCTGCCAGGCGGCGCATCCACCGCACGGTGGCCCTGACGGCGCAGGCCGTCATCGCGTCGCTGCTCGCCTCCGCGGGGCTGGCGGTCGCCTCGTCGCCGGTGCTGGCGAGGACGGTCCCGCAGTATCCCGAGGCCAAGGGCCTGGGGACGGTGCCCGAGCACAGCATCACCGGCGACTGCCGCGACCCCACCCCGGACCCGCACGCGCAGTGCATCAACACCCCGTGGAACGGACACATCTCGATCAGCCCCCACGTCGTCACGGCGTGCAAGAAGCAGGGCGGGCAGCTCGTCGGGAGCTGCCGCATCACCGCGACGATCGACCCGAACAAGTTCACGGTGGTGTGGGGCAGCCCGAGCAAGCCGAGCCTGGCGGGATTCGCCGACTGCGGTGGCGGTGGCTTCAAGGCGGACTCCGACGTCCCCGGCGGGTGGCGCGGCGGTCCCACCAGCTGCTCCCAGGAGTTCACCAGCCCCACCAACGGCTGGGTGGTGGCCAGCCAGGACATCGCCGGCCCCTGCGCATCGGTGCACGCCTTCCAGCAGGGATCCGGTGAGTTCGCCACCTGCACCACCGCCAGCGGCGCCACCGCGGCCAGCGACTACTACGCGGTGCTGCCGGCCGACACCGGCGTGATCATGGGGCACGTCTACGAGAAGGACGGCACGACGCCCATTCGCGGCATCGCCGTCCAGATCCGCTCGTCCGACGACAAGCGCTCGGTCGCCTACACCGACGCCACCGGCTTCTACAGCGCCTACGTCGACACCGGCACGTACACGGTCTGCCCCTGCTGGTTCCAGAGCAACCAGTTCAACCAGGGGCAGGCGGACGTGTTCACGCCGCGCAATCCCACCCTCTCGGTGAGCGGCCCGGTCACGCAGGACTTCGTCGAGGGCGGCTGGCAGATCTCCGGGCAGTTCACCCGCAAGGTGACCCGCAAGGGCGACCCGCCGCTTGCCGGCATCAGCGTCGGCGTCACCGGGCAGGACGGGTACTACCGCGAGACGCAGACCGACGCCGGCGGCCACTACACCATCACCGTGCCGGACGGCAGCTACGCCATCGAGGGGCTCACACCGCCGCCGTTGCAGAACAACGAATACATCGACGGCGTGCCCTATCAGTGCGTCAACAACGGCGCCACCTCACCGACGGCGCAGTGCGTCCTCTCGGTGAGCGCGGACGAGCCGCACGTCGACTTCGTCTTCAACGACGACTACAGGCTCAGCGTGACCGAGAGCGGCGGCCCGTCGCTGCCCGGGCAGAACGTGAAGACGATCACCGCGCACGTCACCGACTACCGCGGTGACCCGGTGGCGGGCGCCAAGGTGCACTTCGCGGCCAGTGCTCCCGCGGGCGCCGCGGTGGCGCTCGCGGCGCTGTCCGGCGGCGGTGCGCTGTTCAGCACCTTCGGCCAGAGCGCGGCAACATCGCTGGTGCAGTCGAGCTTCGAGCTCACCACCGACTGGAGCGGCGAGGCGGAGCTCGCCAAATGGTTCGGGGACGACGGGGCACTGACCCTCGACGCGGCCATCGACGACGGCGGCAGCGGTGTCTCCAACGCGCCGGGCGAGACCGCGCAGCTGCAGGACAGCGGCTCACCGTCGAGCACCGGCCAACCGCTCTCGTCCAGCCTGCCGCAGACCCTCAACAAGGGCATCCTCGCCCGCAACCGGGCCCGGCCCGCGCCGCGATCGCCGCTCGCCGCGCTGCAGTTCGTCGTCGTCGACGCGCTCAACGATCTCGCCTCGACCGCGGGCGCCGCCTGGCTGCCGGTCACCTCGCAGGACGGGAGCAAGGGCGGCATCGTGGTGTTTCCCGAGCACACCGACGCCAACGCCGTCGCTGCGTATCTCCAGAAACCGACGGACGCGCCGCCTGCCGCGGTGCAGGGAGCGCAGGTCATCGACATGACCGACGTCGCGACCGTCGTCGACGACCCAACCTCGCAGGACGTCCTTCCCCAATCGTTCCAGCCGCTGAGCGCCTGGGCCAAGGCCAACGCGGGCATGGCGCCCGGCATGATGGACGGCAGCGACGGTGGCGGGATCAGCGGCGGTCTTCTCTACCGCGAAGGGATCCGGCCGCCCGCCGTCGCCGACCGCCTGCCGAGCGAGGGCGTGCTGGGCACGCACGAAAACGGGCTGATGGTGGTGACCAGCGGGCCACTGTCGCTGACGGCGACCCTGCAGACCGGCAGCGACGCCGGCCAGTCGGCGGGGATCGACTCCAGCGGACAGGTGGTCACCGGCATCCCGTGGGCCGAGGTTCTCGACTACTCGAAGATCGGCGGCCAGCTGCGCAGCGGGTTCGGGGCTTCGGTGCTGGGCAAGCAGGTCGCGTCCTACCTGCTGCCGCAGGGTCTCGGCGACTACGCCTTTCAGCTCACCGGGACCGGCTCGGGACCGGCAACCGTGTCCTTCTACGACGAGAATCGCAACCCCGTCGCCTCGTTCTCCGTGCAATCGTCGCGGGGCCAGGCGGGCACCATCGCGACGCAGAACGGCTCCGTCGCCTCGACGCTGCATTTCGGGAGCAGGACCTATCAGTCGGGCGACGGACCCGCCCTGCGCGTGCTCGGGGTGCCGGCGTCGCTGGCTCCCGGTACCGCGCAGGATCTGCACCTGCACGTGGTCGACGCGCAGGGGCTGGCCGTCGCCGGGGCCAAGGTCCACGTCGCCGGCAGCGCACCCTTCTCCCCCGGATACTCCGCCGACGGCTGGACCTCCGCGGACGGCAGCGTCGACCTCGCGCTCGAGGTCCCCGAGGCGAGCGTGTACACCGGGTCGCCTGAGGCAGGCTCGGCGGCGCTCCCCGCCTTTCCACCGGCGCGCACCGGCTACACGATGACGGTCACGGCGAGCGCACCGGGCTACACCTCGTCGAACGCCGCACCGGCGACGCAGGGAGTCACGCCGGGTGGTTCGGCTCAGGCCAGGGCGGTGGTGGCCGCGGCCCCCGGGCCGCCCAGCCCGTGGGGGCAGATGTTCAAGGACCCCTCGCTGCTGGCCGGCCTCATCGCCGTCGCGGTGCTCGCCCTCGCCGCCGTCGGCATCGTCCGCTTCCGCTGGTCGGTCGTTGGGGACACGCGGCTGTGAGCGCCCAGGCCGTCGCGTCGCCCGTGGCGCCCGAGCTGCCGCCGATCACGGCGCGGCCATCCCCGGCCCAGCGCCGCGCCATGCAGGCCACGCTCGCCACGGGCTGGGCGCGCACCCATTTCCTCGACGCCCTCGCCCTGTCCTTCTACCAGGTGTGGCGCTGGATCCGGGGCAACATGCTCCGCGCTGTGTTCTTCGGGCTCGTCAGCATGGCCGTCGCGTTCGTCTTCAACGTCGTCCTCATCGCCTTCGTCCACAACGGCGTCGGCTCGGTGCCGGCGGGAAGCCCGGCGATGGCACCGCAGAACGCGGGCAGCGCGGGACTCTTCTGGGTCGTGGCGCCGATGGTCGTCGCGGGCGTGGTCAGCTACCGGCTGGAGGTCGGCGGCAAGCGCTTCTGGAAGGACCTGCGGGGCTTCCCGGTGTCGATCGTGCATCTCGCCCGTGCCGGCCGGCGCGCGTCGCTGGAGCAGTCGCTCTGGGGCTTCGGCGCGGCGATGCTGATCTCCGTGACGCTCTCGCGAGCGCTGGGCCTCTTCGTCGCCGCCGGCGCCCTGCTGCTCGCCGGGCAGCTGCTCCGCCCCATCGCCAGCGCGTTCGTGTCGAGCCTGTGGCGGACGGTGGTCAGCCGCGTGGCGAGGTCGCGGAGCCGGCCCCCGGCCGATTCCGCGCTGGTGCTGTCGCTCGCCGGCGCCTTCGTGGCACTCGCGGCGGGGCTCGTCTTCGCCAGCCCGGTCGCCAAGATCGTGCTCGGGCTGGTCGCGATCGCCGGCGCCGTGCTGTTGAACCGCCGCCAGCCTGTGCCTCCCGTTGCCGCTGCCGCGCTGATCCTGCTCGCCGTCGGGGCCCTGTGGCTGATGGGGATGCCGCATCCCGTCTTCGCCTGCGACGGCGGCTTCTCCGAGTGCGGCGGCACGGTCGGCGATTGGCTGAGCTGCGGCGCGGGCCCGGTGCTCAGCCAGGCGGCGCTGGCCTCCATCCTCGCCGGGCCGAGCGGCTTCATCGGCAGCGGCGCGGGCGGACTCGACCCGCAGGTGTGGCAGAACCCGGTCCAGAAGGCGTACCAGGACTACCTCGCCCAGCACCCGGGCGCCACGCCCGACGACTTCTGGAACGCCACCGCCGCGCAGCGTGCCGCCGACGACGCACTCCGGTACCAGCAGGGCCAGACCCAGGCGGACCAGGCCAACCTGCAGCGGCTGGGCAACGCGCCGGGACAGATCTGGCAGGGCGTGCAGCAGGGCTACGACGGCCTGAAGTTCGCCTGGGATTTCTACACGTCCGACGACCCGCAGTTCCAGCAGCTGCGCGACGACACCTCGGCCGGCAACGTCGGCCAGGGTGCGCTCGACACCGCATGGCAGGCAACCGACGCGGGTGCGAACACGCTGTACAGGCTGGACACCGCGCTGCGCACCGGTGACGCCGACACGGTGCAGCAGATGCTCAACAACGCGGGCGGCAACCTGCTCTTCCAGGCGGCGACCGCGGGGATGACGGACGCCGTCACCGAGGGCCTGCCCAACTACGGGTTGACGATGGCCGGGGAGGCGCCGCTGACGGAGCCGGCGACGGGCCTCGGCGCGGTGCCGGCCGCGGCCGACGCGACGACGTACACCGGTGTCGACGGCGTCCAGGTCCAGCTCCCCGACATGAGCACGGCGCCGCCGAGCACCTTCCTTCCCGACGCACCCGGCACCACGACCAGCCTGCAGGACGCCGGCTTCCAGTTCCCCGACCCCTCGACCCTCGACCCGCAGCAGCAGGCGCTCCTCGGCGGCGACGTCGTGGAGTTCCGCCCCACCGGCGAGGGCGTCAACGACGCCCAGGTCGTCACCAACTCCGACGGCAGCGCCGCGGTCCTCAAGGGCACCAGCGCCGACCCCGGGCACTGGGACACCACCGCACCGGGGATGTTCGGTGACGATGCGAGCGTCGCCAACGGCGCGTACCAGGCGAGCAACGAGCAGGGCGCGTACATCGTTAGCCGCGACCTCGGGCTCGACGTCGTGCCCACCACCGCCCCGGTGACCGCGGCCGACGGCAGTGCGTACACGCTGCAGCAGTTCGCCGACGGCGAGCAGCTGCCGGCGGGCCAGTACTCGCCGCTCGACCAGCAGAGGATGGCGGTGCTCGACTACGTGACCGGGAACGTCGACCGCCACGGCGCCAACTGGGGCAGCTTCGCCGGCGGCACGCCCGCCGCCTGGGACAACGGCCTCAGCTTCCCCGACCCCTCGAACATCTCCGACGCAGGCAATCTCGGCGCGCGGCCGCCCGCGATCAAGTCGGACTTCGTGGCCAACATGCTGGGCCAGCCGCTCGATCCGTCGCTGCTCAACTCGCTGCAGAGCGTCGACGTGAACCAGCTGGCGCAGAACCTCACCAACGCCGGCATCCCCCAGCCGAACGTCGCCCAGGCCATCGCCCGGCTGCAGGAGATCCAGAGCAACGGGATGATCACCGGCGAGGCCTGGGCTGGGCAGTCGATGGACTCCCACCTCAACGGCGGCTACATCGTGAACAGCCGCGGCCTGCCGGTGCAGGCGGCGACCAACGGCGCGGTCCGGCGCGTCGTCGACGGGAGCTGGACGCCGGTGCAGTTCTCCGGGACCGACGTGCTGTCCGGAAGCCCAACGCCGCCCGACCCGCTCGCCCCACCGTCGCCGAGTGAGGCGACGACGCTGCCGCAGGACCTCAGTCCACCCCCGGCCGCCCCGCCGCCGTCGAATCCGCAACCACCGCCCACCGAGCCTCCGCAGTGATGAGCGAGCCGCGAGTCGTGGAGAGGTTGCTCGTCTACCGGACGCTGCCGCAGCGCAACGTGCTGGCGTTGAAGGTGGAGCTCGCCGACGACGGGAAGGTGTCGTTCGTTCCCGGGGATGAGCGCTCCGAGGAGGCGCTGCGGATGCTCCAGGATGGAGTCGAGTCGCGCGGGGTCCATGTGACGCCCGACCAGGGGAGCGTCTTCCTCCGCGCGGTCTACGACATGCTGCAGCGCGCGAGTGTGTGGCACGCGGTCCGGGACACGTCGGTGGCGGCACAGGAAGAGACGCACTGACCAAGCGGGCGGCTTGGGCACGGCGCGGGCTCGACCGGTGATGAGCGGTGAGACCTCGGTGCCGCAAGTGTCGGAACGGGTGGGGCGGGGCCAGGCCACCGCTCCACCCGTCCATATGGGTCGGCCGGCTCAGCCGCCGGTGGTGGGGGCGGAGTCGTCAGCGTCGTTGTCGTTGCCGCCGCGATGGCCCTGCATCACGTTGAAGGCGCTGTCCAGGTGGACCTCCACGGAGGTGCCGTCGGACTTGGTGACGGTGACCTCGTAGCCCTTCTGCGTGAAGTCCGTGGTGACAGCACCCGCCGTGCCACTGCCGACGAACTTGACGGCCGCGGCCTGGGCCTTGGTGGCATTGTCGCCGGTGACGGGGACCTCGGCGCTCTCATGCGCCTTGCTGCCGTGCAGGGGCATCGAGGGGGAGCCGGCGCCGGGCGCCGGTGCGGCTGTGCTCGATGCGGATGGGGAGCTGGTGGCCGCGTTGGCCAGGGTGGGGCCGAGGACGGTGGCGCCGAGGATGCCACCGGCAAGGAGGGAACTCCCGAGGGCGCCCGCGATGACGAGGCGCTTTGGGATGGGGAACCGATTCATGTGCGTTGTGTTTCCTGTGTGGGAGGCTTGAGCGAGGGTCGATCGACACCGTCGACTCTGGCCGGCCCACCTGGGATTGGGCTCCCGGAAGGCTGAGACTTCGCTGCGCATCTGGCGGGCGCTGTCGGCGCTGCGGTCAGACGACGCGGCGGCACGCGCCCATCTGCTCGATAACCAATCCGCGCAGGTACCAGTGCGGCACCACGTGGTGACGACGCTTCTTCGCACTCATGCTGGCGGTGGGGCACCCTTTGGGCGAACTAGCCCGGGCCGAGCCGACCCTGCGACTAGGGGGACCGGATACCCAGGAATACCCAGGTACGCCGGACGAAGTCCAGTGCGTTCGGTCTACGCGTCGGTATACAGCAAAGGTCTGACGGTTCGGAGCCGCGTCAAAGCCCCATTCTGAGCTCCAAAGAGTGGCGCGCCCAGGAGGATTTGAACCCCCGCACGCGGATCCGTAGTCCACGCGGGGGTGCGGGAAGTCCCTTATTTGAGCTTAGATTCGTCCGTACGGGTCCTCCCAGATGTGACGACGTCCAGGGCGATTGCTGTACGCGTTGCTGTACATCCGCAGCTCCCCGGAGGGCCATCACAGGGAGGGTCCCGGGTCCGGGCGCTGAGCCACCCCGGCAGGCATCGTTCGTCCTCCCGGGGATCGTCTCCCTCAGGCCTCCGGGGCGGGATAGGCCCATGCCCCGCTCCGGGTCACACCTCCCCGCTTGCGACTCCCGGTGCCGTGCGGCGTCGGTCCAAAGCCGCTCGACCGCCTCAGCGCTCGTGCTGAGGAAAGAACGGAAAGCCACCGCCGCTGGCGCCGGCTGGCCCTGGCCGGGTCCCGTTGATCAGACCCGGCGCGGCCGCCAGCGCCGCCACCGGGCGGCGGGGGTCGTTGATCCAGGGGCCCGTCCATCCGCGCCCACGGGTGCTGAGCGCGCCCGTTCCTGATGCCATCGGGCCCTCGGGTGTGGGATCGGCGTCCATCCGCCTTGTAACTCTGACTTAGAGGCCTTGTGCAACCGATCAGCGAGGCCTTAGCCGATCGCTCTCGGTCGTGTACCCGACGCCGGGCGGCCGAGGGCGATCACCACAACTTCCAAGGAGAACCCACACCAGAACCGCAGGAGAATACGACCATGGCCACGGACGACCCAGCAGACGACCAGCACGGTCCCGCCGATGAAGGCCCCGGCGGCGACCTGGAGACGTCTGCCCGGAGGGCGGCGGACATCGCCACGCTGCGAGCCCTGGAAGAGGTTGGTTTTGAGGGCCCGGTCTTCCGACGGGTCGCTCAGGAGTGGTGGACCCGCGGCTGGCTGTCCCTGATGAAGTGGATCCCCGACAACACCATCTGGGCGCGGTGCCGCGCGGCTGTCCCCCACGGGACGGAGCGGCTCCCCACCCGCAACCGGTTCTTCTCCCAGGACGACCTCTACGACCTGGCCACCGACGTGCTCGTGCATGCGGTGGCCGGCCTTCGTGACCGACTCAAGCGGGGCGGCTGGGACCCGGCTGGCTCGGCGTCGCTGACAACCTTCTTCATCGGCCAGGTCCTCATCCAATTCACCGCCCGCTATCCCACGTGGCTGGCCACCCGAGCGAGTGCGCGCGCTGAACACACGCCGCTCGAGGAAGCCGACCACCGGCCGGTGTCCTTCCACGGAGACGTGCACAGCTGGGCCGACCCAGAGGTCGCGGCAGTCTGCGCCGACGAGATCCGCACAGCCGTGACGTCCGCGGGAGGCGGCCTCGTCGGACGGATCGTGGCGCTGGACTTCGCGGGCTACCAGAACGCCGAGATCGGCCGGCGCGTCGGCATGGGCCCGCGGGCCGTTGAAGGACAGCTCTACCGCTTCAGGACTGAGGCGCGCCGGCTCCGCGCTGGATCGTAGCCGGGATGGAGCGACGACCCTTTCCTCCCTCCCATCACCTCCGGCATCCGCTAGGCTTCCGCCGGCGCCCTGGAGCCGGGGTGCCCGTTGGTCATCTCGGAGCGGCGGCGGGTGTGGCCCGAGCGCCCTTCGAGCGCCTGTAGGGAATTGAGCATGTCGTGGCCCCCGGACTCCTCTGAGATGTACGTCCCCATGTCCGGTGCTCGGCCGGTGTTTCAGGGCGACGTCTTCGACGACGTTCCGTTCACCCAGGCCCGCGCCGGGAACACCCCCGCGGGCGACCCAACGCTCGTCGTCAAGCGACGGACAGTCGCCGTCACGACCTACCCCTGCGAGATGTATGACCCTCAGGGGAACATGGGACGCGCGCAGGCGATCGCCCTGGTGCGGAGCGCTGAGGGCCTGACCATCCCACCCAACTGGGATGGGGCTTGGACCTTCTGCCCTCTTCCGGATCTCTACGGTGACGGTCAGCTGTACGTCATCGATTTCCGCGCCGTGGCCAACGTCGATCGGAGCTACCTCACGCGGGACAAGCGCGTGCGCTGCCTAAGTGAGTACGGGTGGGCGATCTTCCGGCAACGCCGCGCACTCCACGAGACCCGTGCGGCCATCCATCTCGAGGACTTGCTCCAGGTCGGTGCACCGACGTGGCACGAGATCGCGCTCTGGCAGCGCTGGACGGAGAGCGGGCGGCCAGAGCAAGACTTCCAGCCCTGGCTGTCGGCCGCCTCACCCAACCTGGGCGGGCTATCGCGCCGGCGTGCCCTCGAGCGGGGCATGTCGCACCAGGTCGCCGCCGAACTGGACTAGATGTCGTCCCAATCGAGTGGGCCGGACGGAGCGGGATCAGCGCCGACCGGAACGACGGCCCCACGAGCAAGGACGGCGTAACGGTCAGGTCCTTCGCCTCGGACCTCCGCACCACGATGGTCCACGCGTCGATACACGAGGCTGTTCCCTACTTGCGTGACAACATACTCGTCGCCTGGCTCGATGCCAGCGAGGCGGGCAACCTCGGCAGGAATTGCCAGCGTCTTGGAATTCCCGTTCCGAGCGACGCGGACATGCAGCCCACCTTCCGTGTCGGGTAGCTGCGCTACCGACATCCTGCCTCCTCCTGTCCGAACACCTGTACGTGATCACCCTAGGCGTACGTACGTGGACTTACCGTACGGACATACTAACGGTCGAGGGGGGCTCTTGGCTAGTGTGCCGGACTCGTTACAAGGGGCCTGAGCTCGAAACCCATGCCTTGCAGCATGGCAGCGGGGGCTCGCGGGGCGCTTGCTTGCGGGCTGACGAGGTGACTCCCGCGGAGGGACCACGGACCCGTCGGTGTCATCGTCACCTATCGGCTTGGTGTCTGACCTGAGGCGCTGCGCTCCCACCTCTGCCCCAGCGCGCGATGTTTCCGCTAGGGACAGGCGGGAGGGCCGGCGCGCCCCACGCCTCGTTTCCGTAGCGAGACGCCAGTCCTAGGAGAGGCCGTCGTTGATCGCCGGTATCCCTCTGTGGGGGTTGCACCGGAGTGGTCACGAACTCGGTAAGTATTCGCTGAGCTGTCCGTTCGCTGGCCTCGATTCGTTTCCCGCCAGGGAGCACATAAGGAGTGTCGCGGCCGGCCCATTCATGGGTATCGCCTCTTCTCCGCACAAAGCAGGCTAATTCAGCCTCGCGCCATCTCCCCAATCACACCCGCCACAACGCGCCGATCGCCAGCCGGCGCGGCCCGCCGGGGTGTAAAACAGGGCCCGTCCCGCCCATGACTGACCCAACCCTCGCCGACGCCATCGTGCGCGCTCGCACACGCAACGGCCTGACCCAGGCCCAGCTCGCCGACCGGCTCGGCGTCTCTCGCAGCACCGTGGCCGCGTGGGAGACCGCCCGTTCTGAACCCAGCGACGAGCTGTTCCAAGCCATGAAGGCGGTCCTCGGCCGCATCCGTCGCGAATATGGCCGGGAGCATCAGAACGCCGCCCGCCCGGCGCGCACCACTACGCAACCGACGGCCCGCCGTAGCCGGCCCCCCAAGGCCACCGCCGCGCCCCAGCCCGCAAGAACCACCTTGCCAACGGGGATCAACGGAGCCCAGCGCGCCCATATGGATATCCCACTGGCGGCACCCGCAGGCGAGGTGTTGGAGGGCGCCCCTCCGAGAGCCCGGGGCCGGAGAGCCAAGCAGACCCGCCCGACGATGGGCACCGGCCCCATGGACGTCCCCGCCCTGGAGCAGTGGCTCTGGGACTGTGCCTGCCAGATCCGAGGCCCGCTGGACGCGCCAAAGTTCAAGGACTACATCCTCCCCCTCGTCTTCCTGAAGCGCCTCTCCGACGTCTTCGACGACGAGGTCACTAGGGCGGCGGCGGAGTTCGGCGATCGCGAGACGGCGCTGGAGGTCATCGCCAGCGATCACGAGATGGTCCGGTTCTTCATCCCACCGGAGGGGAGGTGGAGCCACATCGCTAACAGGACAACCGGCCTCGGCGAGCTGCTCACCGACGCGGTCCGCGCTGTGGCGCGGCAGAACCCGAAGCTGCAGGGCGTCATCGACTCCGTCGACTTCAACGCCACCACCGCCGGCCAGCGCATCGTCGACGATGACCGCCTCAGTGGCCTGGTCAAGACGCTTGGACAGCACCGCCTTGGTCTCAATGACGTCCAGCCGGACCTGCTCGGCCGGGCCTACGAGTACCTCATCCGCAAGTTCGCCGAGGGTGGCGGTCAGAGCGCCGGTGAGTTCTTCACGCCGCCCGAGGTGTGCCGATTGATGGCTCGCATCCTCGACCCCCAGCCCGGGATGAGCGTCTACGACCCCGCCTGCGGCTCAGGCGGCCTACTCATCAAGGCCCACCTGCGCCTTCTCGAGACGCATGGCATCGCGGTGAACGAGCACCGGGAGCTGCCGCCCGACGTGCCACCGCTAAAGCTCTACGGTCAGGAGATCAACACCGCGACCTTCGCTATGGCGCGGATGAATGCCTTCCTACACGACATGGACGCGTCCATCGCCCTGGGCGATACCATGCGCCGCCCCTCTAACTTCGGCGCCTCGGGCGGCAAGATGGCCCAGTTCGATCTGGTCGTGGCCAACCCCATGTGGAACCAGGACTTCCCCGACAGCGTGTACCGCGACGACACCATGGAGCGATTCAGCAGGGGCATCCCGCCCGCGTCGGCGGCCGACTGGGGTTGGGTGCAGCACATGGCGGCCTCATTGAAGCCGGGTGGCCGGATGGCGGTGGTTCTCGACACAGGAGCGGTGAGCCGCGGCAGCGGCAATGCTGGCGCCAACCGTGAGCGCGACATTCGCAAGGCTTTCGTCGAGGCCGACCTCGTCGAGGCGGTGATCCTGCTGCCCGATAACCTCTTCTATAACACCTCGGCGCCGGGCATCGTGATGGTGCTCAACACCGCCAAGGTGCATCCTGGCGAGATCTTGCTCATCAACTCGTCAACTCTCGTGAGCAAGGGCCGGCCGAAGAGCTACTTCGCTGACGAGCACATCGCGCGGGTGCATGAGCTCTTCCAAGGTTGGCAGGCGGTGGCAAGTCTGGCGGCGGTGGTGGCCGCCGTGCAGATTGCCGAAAACGACTACAACCTCTCTCCGACCCGGTATATCACTGCCGTGTTAGAGGACAAGGCGCTCCCGCTGGAGGAGGCAGTTCGGCTGTTGAGGGAGGCGGAGGCGGAACGCGCGCGGGCCGACGTGGAGCTCTGGAAGGTGCTGGCGCGGCTTGGGGTGGGATAGAGCATGGCAGCGCTCCCGGTAAGTACCCGGCCGCCCATTCGAATGGAGCGCCTTGCCGACATAGCCCTAGCAATGCGCGCGGGGGGGACCCCGAGGCGGGCTAACGCACGCTACTGGAACGGTGACATCCCGTTCGTCAAGATCGAGGACATCACTAGCTGCGAGGGCTTGCACCTGAGCGGTACGAAGGGGAGCATCTCGCAGGAAGGGCTTGACGCATCCTCCGCATGGCTGGTTCCACCGGGCCACGTCCTTGTATCCATGTACGCGTCTATCGGCGCCGTGGCGATTAACGACCTGCCCGTTGCCACTAACCAAGCGATCATGGCGATCGCGCCCGATCCTGCCCGCGTAGATCCCGAATTCCTCGCTTTCTCCCTCCGATACCTTGCGCCCCAGCTGGAAGCACGCAATATCCAAACCACTCAACGCAACATCAACGCGGGTATTCTGCGCGACTTCACTGTCCCGCTCCCTCCTTTGGAGGAGCAGCAACGCACCGCCCGAATCCTCTCCACGATTCAGGCGTGGCAGCGTCAAGTGGAAGCGGAGAGCTCCAGAGTGCGAAACTTGCACACGGCGGCTCTTGCTGAACTCATCGATCCGCGATGGCCGGTCGTCCCTATGGGTGAGTTCGCCAAGATCGGCAATGGCTCAACTCCTAAGCGAGATGATCCACGGTACTGGAGCGGTGGGACGATTCCTTGGCTAACAAGTGCGAAGATCCACGAGGGCATCATCGCAGGGGCCAATCAATTCGTCACCGACGTGGCCCTTCGCGAGTGCCACCTACCGCGCGTTCCCGCAGATAGTGTGCTCGTAGCTATCACCGGCCAGGGTAAGACCCTCGGCAATGCTGCACTGCTTACCTTCGAGTCATGCGTTAGTCAGCACTTGGCGTACATTCGCATCGCTTCGCCAAGAGTCAGCGCAGCTTTCCTGTGGCGGGTCCTCTCGACGAAATACGAGGAGCTGCGATCTGTGGCGATGGGCGGTGGGAGCACCAAAGGGGCTCTCACTTGCGGCTTCCTATCGTCGTACAAGGTGCCAGTACCGCCGCTCGGAGCACAGGAGCGAGTCACGATGGTCCTGGACGCAATCGACGGCTCGCGCAGGCAGCGGGAACGTCAGCTCGCAGTGGGCAAGGCTCTGTTTCAGTCCGCCCTCTCCCACCTCATGGAACGAAGCGGATGATCACGGGGTCGGAGGGTGGCTCCGTCCAGCACCCGCTCGTTCGCTATGCGGTGGCGGTCGGCTGGAAGCGGCTCAGCCGGGATGAGGCTCGCAATATGCGCGGGGACGATGCCGGCATCCTCCTCCACGACGTCTTTCTCGACCAGCTGCAGAAGCTCAACCCGGGCGTCGTCAACGGCGCCCGTGCCGAGGACATCGCCAAGCGCCTGACCAAGGCGGTGGCCACCATCCAGGGCAACCTCGACGTCTGGGAACACCTCCGCGGCATCAAGACAGTCTTCGTGGAGGAGCAGGAGCAGGAGCGCAACGTCCGCTTTCTCGACCTGGACAACATCGAGAACAACACTTTCCACGTCACCGACGAGTGGCGGTTCCAGCCGCGCTCCGATGCACCGGCCATCCGCTTCGACGTCGCCTTCTCCATCAACGGCATCCCATTGATCCTCATCGAGGCCAAGGCCGCCCACAAGAAGGACGGCATGTCAGAGGCACTGGAGCAGATCCGCCGCTACCACGAGGAGGGTCCCGAGACCCTGGCCGTGCTTCAGCTCTTCGGGATTACCCACCTCCACCAGTTCCTCTACGGTGCCACATGGAACACCACCCGCAAGGCCGTCTACAGCTGGAGGGATGAGGCGGCGGGCGAGTACGAAACCCTGGTCAAGGCCTTCTTCGACCGCCAGCGGATCCTGCGGGTCATCTCCGACTTCATCGTCTTCAGCCGGATCGACGGCGACCTCACCAAGTTCGTCCTCCGGCCCCACCAGATGCGCGCCGCGGACAAGGTGGTCGACCGGGCCCTTGACGGGCACAAGCATCGGGGCTTGATCTGGCACACCCAGGGCTCCGGCAAGACGCACACCATGCTCACGGCGGCCAAGCTGCTCATTCAGCAGCCTCGCCTGGACAACCCCACGGTGCTCGTCCTCGTCGACCGGACGGAACTGGAGACGCAGATGAGCGGCAACCTCCAGGCACTCGGTTTCGGGGACGTCCAGGTCGCTGAGAGCAAGGAGCACCTCACCCGACTTCTCCGCGGCGACTGGCGCGGGCTGATCCTTTCCATGATTCACAAGTTCGAGGGCATCGAGCCCAACCTGTGCCCCCGCGACAACGTCTTCGTCCTCATCGACGAGGCGCACCGATCCACGGCGGGGGCGCTGGGTACCTACATGATGGCCGCCGTTCCGAACGCCACCTACATCGGCTTCACGGGCACTCCCATCGACAAGACTGCTCACGGCAAGGGCACCTTCACCACTTTCGGCAGGGACGACCCCACCGGCTTCCTCGACAAGTACTCGATCGCCGAGTCCGTCAAGGACGGCACCACGGTGCCCCTCAACTACAAGCTGGCTCCCAACGAGCTGTTGGTAGATCGAGCCACCCTAGAGCAGGAGTTCCTCAACGTCGCCGAGTTGGAGGGCGTCTCCGACATCGAGACCCTCAACAAGGTGCTCGAGCGGGCGGTGACCCTGCGGAACATAATGAAGAACCCCGACCGGGTCGACGCCATCGCCAGGTCCGTGGCCGAGCACTACCGGGAGAACGTCGAGCCGCTCGGCTACAAGGCGTTCATGGTCGGTGTCGACCGCGAAGCCTGCTCCCTCTACAAGGACGCCTTCGACAGGTACCTACCCCCCGAGTACTCCGAGGTCATCATCTCGGCCGCGCACAACGACCCGGCGCCTCTGCGCCGCTTCAACTACTCGGAGACCAAGGAGCAGGAGATCCGCAAGGCCTTCCGCAAGCCGGACGGTCTGCCCAAGATCCTCATCGTGACCGAGAAGCTGCTGACCGGTTTCGACGCGCCCGTGCTCTACTGCATGTACCTCGACAAACCGATGCGGGACCACGTCCTCCTCCAGGCCATCGCCCGGGTGAACCGCCCCTACGAGGACGCCGATCAGAATGCCAAGCCCGCCGGCTTCATCGTCGACTTCGTCGGCATCTTCGAGAAGCTGGAGGAGGCCCTGGCCTTCGACTCAAACGACGTCTCCGGCGTCGTCACCGGCCTCGCCGAGCTCCAGAAGCGCTTCGCCATCCTGATGGCGCGGGGCCGGGACGAGTACCTGACGGTGGCGCGAGGGCTCATGGGCGACAAGGAGGTTGAAGCGATCGTCGAGCACTTCCGCGGAGAAGAGCGTTGGGCTCCCTTCGCGGAGTTCATCTCCGAGATCGAAAATCTCTTCGAGATCATCTCGCCCGATGTCTTCCTCCGCCCCTACCTGGACGAGTACGACGCCCTCATGCGGATCTACAACACCGCCCGCGCGGGGCTCTTCCCCGGTATTGACGTGGACAGGTCATTCCTCCGCAAGACCGCGCAGCTCGTCGGTGAGCACACCACGTCGACGGCGATCGGCTGGGAGGGACGCATCCACGAACTGGACGCGACCGCTCTCGCCTCCCTAATGGAATCGGACACGTCGGACACCGCCAAGGTCGTGAACCTCGTCAAGCTCCTCACCGACCTCGTGGCCAAGGAGCGCGAGGCCAAGCCCTACCTCATCTCGATTGGGGAGAAGGCCGAGAAGCTAGCCGCCATGTTCCGGGACCGCCAGGTCTCGACCGAGGAGGCGCTTCAGCAGGCCTTCGACTACGCCAAGGAGACGATCGAGGCGGAGGAGGCGCAGAAGACGACGGGCTTCGAGCAGAGCGCCTTCGCAGTGCTCTGGTATCTGAAAGGGAAGGGCCTCACCAACGAAGCCGAGATCATCGCCAAGGCGGCCGAGGCCGCCTTCCAGGCGTGTCCCCGGTGGAAGGTGCGGCCGGAGCAGGAGCGGACCGTCCGCATGAAGCTCCATGCGGCTCTTATCCGCGCCGGCCAGAAGGACGAGTCGGCGCAATACGTCGATGACATCCTGGATTCCTTGCGGCGGGCATCCTCGTGAGAAAGGACGTCCGCCAGTCCCTGACGCCGCCCCAGCCGCTGGCGCAGCCGATCGATCCGGAAGTATTCAAGACTGAAGTCCGCGCCTGGGCCGAGCGCCTCGAAGTGGCACCGACCGAAATCCATCTCACCGGGATGATCCGCAAGTGGGCCAGCTGTTCCTCGCGTGGCAGTGTTACCTTCAACACCG
>Ga0209810_1000878_pt1 | contig 53962 bp, 47 predicted proteins | sample Coa_R1_7_FD_187159 | JGI IMG/M metagenome (GOLD analysis project Ga0209810, IMG submission 187159) | Surface soil microbial communities from Centralia Pennsylvania, which are recovering from an underground coalmine fire - Coalmine... | ecosystem: Environmental > Terrestrial > Soil > Unclassified... | reverse complement strand
GCCAACCGCCTCGTCGGCATCCTCCACGGCTGCCTCCGTCACGGCACCCTCTACGACGAGCACACGGCCTGGGGACACCGATCCACAGCTGCCGCTTGACGAGTTAAGGCCGTGGGATGTCTAGGCCGCCCCTACCGCCGGCTTCGGGACGGCTTCAGGACAGCTGGCCCACCACGTGGTCGATGCATCGGGTCAGGGCGGTGATGTCGTCGGGCTCCACAGCCGGGAACATCCCGATGCGCAGCTGGTTGCGGCCCAGCTTGCGGTAGGAGTCGGTGTCGACGACACCGTTGGCCCTCAGGATCTTCGACACGGCAGCGGCGTCGATGGCGCCGTCGAGGTCGATGGTGCCGACCACCCGGCTGCGCTTGTCGGCCTCGGCCACGAAAGGGGTGGCGAAGGAGCTGGCCTCGGCCCAGCCGTAGAGGCGGTCGGCGGAGTCGTCCGAGCGGGAGGCCGCCCACTCGAGGCCCCCGTTGGAGTTCATCCAGTCGATCTGGTCGGCCAGCAGGAAGAGGGTGGCCAGGGCGGGGGTGTTGTAGGTCTGGTCCTTGCGGGAGTTCTCGAGGGCCACCGACAGGTCGAGGAAGGCCGGCACCCAGCGGCCGGAGGCGGCCACCCGCTCGATGCGCTCGATCGCCGCCGGCGAGCAGGCCGCCAACCACAGGCCACCGTCGGAGCCGAAGCACTTCTGGGGGGCGAAGTAGTACACGTCGACCTGGGCCGGGTCGAAGCGCAGGCCGCCGGCCCCCGAGGTGGCGTCCACCGCCACCAGGCCGGAGGCCCCGGCCGGCCGGGCCAGCCCCATCATCACCCCGGTCGAGGTCTCGTTGTGGGTGAGGGCGTATAGGTCCACCTCGTCGCTGGGGCGGGCCTCGGGGTGGGTGCCGGGCGCCGACTCGATCACCTCGGGGTCCTTGAGGTGGGGGGCGGCAGCGGCGGCGGAGGCGAACTTGGACGAGAACTCGCCGAAGGACAGGTGCTGGCTGCGCTCCTCGATCAGGCAGAAGGTGGCCGCGTCCCAGAAGGCGGTGGTGCCGCCGTTGCCAAGCAGCACCTCGTAGCCGTCCGGCAGCGAGAACAGCTCGCCCAGGCCGGCCCGGATCCGCCCCACGACCGCCTGCACCGGCTTCTGGCGGTGGCTGGTGCCGAGCCAGGACCGGGCCGACTCGGCCAGGGCCTGGGCCGCCTCCGGACGCACCTTGGAGGGCCCGCAGCCGAAGCGACCGTCGCCGGGAAGCAGGCCGGCGGGGATGCGGATATCGGAATTCGGGGTGCTGGTCACTGTGCAAGCATTGCAGCAATGGAGCGCATCTCCCGACGGATTGCCGCCGTCTCCGAGTCGGCCACTCTCGCCATCGACGCCAAGTACAAGGCGCTCAAGGCGGCGGGGGAGTCGGTGGTCGGATTCGGCGCCGGCGAGCCTGATTTCCCCACCCCGGCGGCGATAGTGGAGGCGGCGGCGGCCGCCTGTCGCGACCCGGCCAACCACGTCTACACGCCGACCCCCGGCCTGCCCGCCCTGCGAGAGGCCATCGCCGCCAAGACCGCCCGCGACAGCGGCCTGGCGGTGGAGGCGGCCCAGGTGCTGGTGACCAACGGGGGCAAGCAGGCCATCTACAACGCCTTCGCCACCCTGTTGGACCCGGGCGACGAGGTGCTGGTGCCCGCCCCCTACTGGACGACCTACCCCGAGTCCATCGCCCTGGCCGGGGGGGTGCCGGTGGTGGTGCCGACCGACGAGCGAACCGGCTTCCGGGCCACCGTCGACGCCCTCGAGGCCGCCCGGACCCCCCGGACCAAGGTGCTGCTGTTCGTGTCGCCCTCCAACCCGACCGGGGCCGTGTACCCGAGGGAGGAGATCGAGGCCGTGGGGGCATGGGCGGCGGCCCACGGGCTGTGGGTGCTGACCGACGAGATCTACGAGCACCTGGTTTACGGGTCGGCCAGCCACCACTCCATGCCGGTCGTGGTCCCCGACATCGCCGAGCGGTGCGTGGTCGTCAACGGGGTGGCCAAGACCTACGCCATGACCGGCTGGCGGGTGGGCTGGATGATCGCGCCCCTCGACGTGGTGAAGGCGGCTACCAACCTCCAGTCCCACTCCACCTCCAACGTGAACAACGTGGCCCAGCGAGCGGCCCTGGCGGCGGTGAGCGGCGACCTGTCGGCGGTGGCGACGATGAGGGAGGCCTTCGACCGCCGGCGCCGGCGCATCCACGAGATGCTCAACGGGATCGACGGGGTGGTCTGCACCGAGCCGGAAGGGGCGTTCTACGCCTTCCCGTCCTTCGCCGGGGTCCTCGGTCGCCCCATCCGGGGCCGCACGCCGCACACCACCTTCGAGCTGGCCGAGGTGATCCTCGACGAGGCCAAGGTGGCCATCGTGCCCGGCGAGGCCTTCGGCGCCCCCGGCTACGCCCGCCTCTCCTACGCCCTGGGCGACGACGACCTCGAGGAGGGCGTCACCCGCATAGGCAAGCTGCTGGCGGAGGCGTGATGGCCCGGGTCCTGATCACCGAGGCCCTGGCCGATGCCGGGGTGCGCATGCTGGCCGAGGCCGGCCACGAGGTGGAGCAGCGTCTGGGGATGTCGCCGGCCGAGTTGGTAGAGGCGGTCGCCGACGTGGACGCCCTGGTGATCCGGTCGGCCACCAAGGTCACCGCCGAGGTCCTCGAGGCGGCCAGGCGCCTGGTCGTGGTGGGCCGGGCCGGCATCGGGGTGGACAACGTGGACGTGGCCGCCGCCACCCGGCGGGGGGTGATGGTCGTCAACGCCCCCAACTCGATCACCCTGTCCACCGCCGAGCACACCATGGCCCTCCTGCTCTCCATGGCCCGCAACGTCCCCCAGGCCCACTCGGCCCTGGTGGCGGGACGGTGGGAGAAGTCCAAGTGGGAGGGGGTCGAGCTGCACGGCAAGACCCTGGGGGTGCTGGGGCTGGGTCGCATCGGCACGCTGGTGGCCCAGCGGGCCCATGCCTTCGGGATGCGCCTGGTGGCCTGGGACCCGTGGATCTCCCCCGAGCGGGCCCGCCAGCTCGGCGTGGAGCTGCTCGACCTCCCGGAGCTGTTCTCCCAGGCCGACTTCGTCACCATCCACCTGCTCAAGACGGCCGACAGCGTCGGCCTCGTCGGCAAGGAGCTGCTGGCCCGGGCCAAGCCGGGCATGCGCATCGTCAACTGCGCCCGGGGCGGCATCGTCGACGAGGACGCCCTGGCCGAGGCCCTCCGCTCTGGTCTGGTGGCCGGGGCCGCTCTCGACGTGTTCGACGAGGAGCCGGCGACGGCGTCGCCGCTGTTCGAGTTCTCCTCGGTCGTCGTGACCCCCCATCTGGGGGCCAGCACGGCCGAGGCCCAGGACAAGGCGGGGGTGACCATCGCCGAGCAGGTCAACCTGGCCCTGGCCGGCGACTTCGTCCCCTATGCCCTCAACGTCTCCGCCGGCGAGGCGTCCAAGGCGGTGCGGCCCTTCCTGTCGGTGGCCGAGCTGCTGGGGAGCCTCTTCGCCTGCCTGCACGAGGGCCTGCCTGCGGTGCTGGACATCACTTACCAGGGGGCCCTGGCCGAGCACGACACCCGCATCCTCACCCTGTCGGCCCTGAAGGGGGTCTTCTCCGCCGGGGGCAGCACCGACCCGGTGTCCTACGTGAACGCCCCCCAGATGGCCGAGGAGCGGGGGATGGAGGTGCGGGAGACGACCAGCACGGCCGCCCACGACTACACCAACCTGATCACCATCAGCGGGGACGGCCACTCGGTCTCCGGCACGGTTTCCGGCCCGTCGGGCCAGCCCCGGGTGGTCATGGTCGACGGCCACAACGTCGACGTCCCCCCGGCGCCAGACATGCTGGTGGTCCGCAACGACGACCGCCCGGGCATGATCGGGGTGGTGGGCACGGTCCTGGGCGACGCCGGCGTCAGCATCTCCAACATGGCCGTGGGCCAGTCGCCCACCGGGGGCACCGCCCTCATGGTGCTGGCCACCGCCGGGCCCGTCCCGGACGAGGTGGTGGAGCGCCTGTCCGGCTCCCCCGGCATCCTCGAGGTGCACCGGGTCAGCGTCTGAGCGCCGTCGGTCCGGCCCGGGCCACGGCCGGTTCGCCTGGGCCGCCTTCGGGCGACCGCATCGGTGGCGCCGCCCGCAGGCGGCTGGTCAGCGCTTGGCCTTGGTGAACCCGTCGGCCACCGCCGCCGCCTCGTCGAGGTAGCAGCGGTCGGCGGCGGTGCGGTTGTAGGCGAACATGCCCGGCAGGTGGAACAGCCGGCTGGACAGCTTGGCCTTGACCGGATGGGTCACCGGGCAGGCCCCGCCCTCCTCGGGACCGACCCAGGCGGGGCCCCCAGCTTCGGGGGAAGCGGCCTTCTTGGTGCCGGCGGCCTTCTTGGCCGCCCCCTTCACCGCGGCGGCCTTCTTCACCGCCGCCTTGGCCGCCTTCCGGGCGGCGGGGACGGCCTTGGCCGGGGCCTTGGCCACCGGCCCGGCCGGGGGAACCGGAGCCGCCGGCGCCGGGGCCGGCGTCGCGGTCGGTGCCGACGCCCTGGGAGGCTCGCCAGCGGTCTGCTCGGCCGGGGCGGCCGGCTCCGCCGGCTCCACCGGCGGGGCCCCGAGGGCCGAGGCCTCCTCGGGGACGGTGACCGGCATGTGGGTCGGAGGGTGGCCGGGTGCGTGGGCGGGGGCCGATCCGGCCGGACCGGCGGGCCTGGTTCCGGCGCCGCCGGGTCGAGCGGCGGGGCCGGCCCGCTCGGGCGCCGGCTCGGCCTCGGGCCGGGGTCGGGGCCGCACCTCGGGCCAGGAGCCGTCCACCCCGGTAGCCATCGGAGCCGCCTCCCCGTTGCGGCGCGACTTCAGGGCCAGGTAGGCGGCGAAGCAGAGCCCGGCCAGCAGGCCCAGGCGTATGCCGTAGCGAAACGAGGTCCTCAAGAACTGCCCCCTTGCTCTGTGGGCAGAACGGTACCCATTACTTTCGGTGCCAGTGCAGACCAGGACCGGCACGGCGGCGTGGCCACCCTAGGGGAGCGCCGGGCGATCGCCTCACCGGCGCTGGCCCGCATCCTCGTCCTCGGAGCGGTATGGGGCACCAGCTTCCTGTTCATCCGGGTGGCCGACCGCGGCTTCAGCCCGGCCCAGGTGGTGCAGGGCCGCCTGGTCTTCGGCGCCCTCGCCCTGGGGCTGTTCATGGTCGCCGGCCACCGGCGCCTGCCCCGCCAGCGCCGCCTGGTGGGCCACCTGGTGGTGATGGGGGTGGTGGCCAACGTGGTCCCGTTCCTGCTGATTGCCTGGGGGGAGACCCGGGTGAGCTCGAGCCTGGCGGCGGTCCTCAACGCCTCGACCCCGATCATGACCGTGCTGCTGGCCCTGCTGGTCCTGCCGGCCGAGCGGCCGACCCCGTTGCGGGCGGCCGGCATCGCGGCCGGCCTGGGCGGGGTCGTGCTGGTAATGCACCCGTGGAGCCGGGGCGCGACCACCGGCTCGCTGGTGGGGGAGCTGGCCTGCGTGGGCGCCGCCCTCTGCTACGGGGTCACCTTCGTCTACACCCGCCGCTTCATCTCCCCCCTGGGGGCCGAGCCGGTGGGCATGGCGGCGGCCCAGATCGGGTCGGGGGCGGTGATGCTGGGCCTGCTGGCCCCGGCTCTGGAGCGCTCCGGCGTCCACGCCCACTGGACCGCCTGGTTGTCTCTGGTCGCCCTGGGCGCCGTCAACACCGGGGTGGCCTACGTGTGGTATTTCCAGCTCACCCGGGCCACCGGGGCGGCGGCGTCGTCGATGGTGACCTACGTGTCCCCGGTCGTGGCGGTGGTGCTGGGGGCGGCGGTGCTGGGCGAGTCCCTGGGCTGGGAGCTCTTCGTGGGCGGGGCGGTGGTGCTGGCCGGCGTCGCCATGGCCCAGACTGGCCGGTCGTGACCGCCGCCCCGCCCCGCTTCCCCCCGCCCCGGCGGGCCATGGAGGCCCGCCGCCGGCTCGAGCGCCTGGTGTTCGGGCTGGCGGTGGTGGCCGTGGCCGGGGTGCTCGGAACCCTGGGCTTCGGCCTGGCCTACGCCCACGTCCAGTCCCAGATCTACGACACCACCGCCGTGCGCAGCGCAGCGGCCGGCTTCCTGGCCGACCTCACCAACTGGAGCCCGGCCACCGTCGACGGCCAGTTCAACCGGGTGCAGGCCATGGCCACCGGCGCCTTCGCCCGCCAGGCGGCCGCCGTGTTCAACCCGGCGGTGCGGGCCAAGCTGCGCTCGGCCAAGGCCGCCACCACCGGCCGGGTCACCTACCTCTTCGTCCAGTCCTACAACGGGAAGGCGGCCAGCGTCTTCGGGGTGGTCGACCAGACCTACTCCAACTCCGCCAGCCGGGGGACCCACAGCGCTCAGCTCCACCTGGTGGTCGACCTGGCCAAGGTGGCCGGTCGGTGGAAGGTCGACTCGCTGCTGTCCCTGACCGGCTCGGCGACCCCCACCCCCTGAGCGCTCAGCCGAGCGAGGGCAGCCAGGCCGGCCGGGTGGCCTCGTAGCGGTCGATGTCGGCCTGGTGGCGCAGGGTCAGCCCGATGTCGTCGAGCCCGTTGACCAGGCGATAGCGGGTGAACTCGTTGAGGGGGAAGGGGGCCTCGATGCCGGCCGCCGGGGCCGACACCACCAGCCGTTCCACGTCGACGGTTATCTCGAGGTCGGGGTCGGCCGCCACCGCCTCGAGCAGGGCGCGCCCGGTGGCCTCGTCCACCTGCACCGGCACCAGCCCGGCCTTGGTGGCGTTGTTGCGGAAGATGTCCCCGAAGCGGGGGGAGATGACCGCCTTGAACCCGTAGTCGGTCAGGGCCCACACGGCGTGCTCGCGGGAGGACCCGGTGCCGAAGTTGGGTCCCGCCACCAGGATGGTGGCCCCGGCGTGCTCGGACCGGTTGAGCACGAAGTCGCGCTCGTCCCGCCACTCGGCGAACAGGCCGGCGCCGAAGCCGGTCCGCTCCACCTTCTTCAACCAGTCGCTGGGGATGATCTGGTCGGTGTCGACGTCGGAGCGGTCGAGGGGGACCGCCCGGCCGCTTATTGCTCTGACTGGCTCCATCGCTGTCCTCCTCAGTCCAGCTCGGCCGGGGTGGCGAAGTGGCCGGCCACGGCGGTGGCGGCGGCCACGGCCGGGGAGACCAGGTGGGTGCGCCCGCCCCGGCCCTGGCGGCCCTCGAAGTTGCGGTTGGAGGTCGAGGCGCAGCGCTCGCCGGGGCTGAGCTTGTCCGGGTTCATGGCCAGGCACATGGAGCAACCCGGCTCCCTCCACTCGAAGCCGGCGGCCACGAAGATGCGGTCCAGCCCCTCGGCCTCGGCCTGGGCCTTGACCGGGTGGGAGCCCGGAACGGCGAGGGCCCGCAGGCCGGGCCGCACCCGGCGCCCCTCGAGCACCGCCGCCGCCGCCCGCAGGTCCTCGATGCGGGAGTTGGTGCACGAGCCGATGAACACGGTGTCCACCCCGATCTCCCGCATCGGCGTGCCCGCCGCCAGGCCCATGTAGGCCAGGGCCCGGGCGGCCGCCTCCCGCTCCGACGCCTCGGCGAAGGAGTCCGGGTCGGGCACGGCCCCGTCGATGGGTTGGACCTGGCCCGGGTTGGTGCCCCACGACACGTGGGGGACCAGGCCGGAGGCGTCGATGTCCACCTGGCGGTCGAAGCTGGCCCCGTCGTCGGTGGCCAGGCCGGCCCAGTCGGCGACCGCCTCCTCCCATGAGGGCCCGGTGGGGGCGAAGGGGCGGCCCTGGAGGTAGGCCCAGGTGGTCTGGTCGGGGGCGATCATGCCCGCCCGGGCCCCGGCCTCGATGCTCATGTTGCACACCGTCATCCGGCCCTCCATCGACAGCAACCGGATGGCCGAGCCCCGGTACTCGATGACGTGGCCGATGCCGCCTCCGGTGCCGATCCGGCCGATGACGGCCAGGATCACGTCCTTGGCGGTGACCCCGGCCGGCAGGTCGCCCTCCACCGTCACCGCCATGGTCCGGGGCCGGTGCTGGGGCAGGGTCTGGGTGGCGAGGACGTGTTCCACCTCGCTGGTCCCAATGCCGAAGGCCAGGGCCCCGAAGGCGCCGTGGGTGGAGGTGTGGCTGTCGCCGCACACGATCGTCATTCCGGGCTGGGTGAGGCCCAGCTCGGGCCCGATGACGTGGACTATGCCCTGGCGGGAGTGGCCCATCGGGTAGACGGTGATCCCGAACTCGGCGCAGTTGGCCGCCAGCACCTCGAGCTGGCGGGCCGACACCGGGTCCTCCACCGGCCGGTCGATGCCCACCGTGGGGACGTTGTGGTCGGCGGTGGCCAGGGTCAGGTCGGGCCGGCGGACCCGGCGCCACGCCAGGCGCAGGCCGTCGAAGGCCTGGGGGGAGGTGACCTCGTGGACCAGGTGGAGATCGATGTAGAGCAGGTCGGGCTCGTCGCCTCCGGAGTGCACCACGTGGCGCTCCCAGACCTTCTCGCTCAGGGTGCGGGGTTGGGCCACGCCGTTCTCCTCTCGGGTTGGTGCTTGGGCGGGTGCTGCTGGTGTCTCAGTATGTGAGACGATAATCTCGTGTTATGGACACTGTAAGCGGGGTGGGCGTCCTCGACAAGGCGGTGGCGATCCTGGTCGCCCTGGAGCCGGGCCGAGCCGGTCTGCCCGAGGTGGCCCGGCACACCGGTCTGCCCCGCGCCACCGCCCACCGGCTCCTGGTCGCCCTGGAGGCCCACCAGCTGGTGGAGCGGTCGACCGACGGCCGCTTCGGCCCCGGCCCCCTGCTGGGCCGCCTGGGGGCGGCGTGGCAGGCCTCGACCGGGCTGGCCGAGGCGGCCCGCCCCGCCCTGGAGGCCCTGCGCGACGCCACCGGCGAGAGCGTGCAGCTCTACACCGCCCGAGGCGACGTGCGGGTGTGCCTGGCGTCGCTGGAGTCGCCCCACAGCCTGCGCACCATCGTGGCGGTGGGGGCGGCCCTGCCCATGGACCGGGGCTCGGCCGGCCGGGTGCTGCGGGACGAGCCGGCCGACCGGCGCCGGGGCTGGGCCCAGAGCGTCGAGGAGCGGGAGAAGGGGGTGGCCTCGGTCAGCGCCCCGGTGCGCCGGTCCTCGCCCGACGGGGACGGCCCGGTGCTGGCGGCGGTGTCGGTGTCGGGGCCGGTCGAGCGCACCACCCGGTCGCCCGGTCGCCTCTACGCCGAGGCCGTGACGGCCGCCGCCCGCCGGGTGGAGGCGGCCCTGACCGCCCGGTCCAGCGACTAGCCGACGCTGACGATCTCGACCTTCAGCTTGCCGGTGGGGGCCTCGTACTCGACCACGTCGCCCGGCCCCCGCCCCAGCAGGGCCTGGCCCAGGGGGGAGCCGGGGGACACCACCGACAGGCCCTCGTCGTGGCGCTCCTCGATCGAGCCGACCAGGTAGCGCTCGACGTCGTCGTCGCCCTCGTAGCGGAGGGCCACCACCGTGCCTGCGGCCACCTTGCCCCCGCTGCCGGCCGCCGCCTCGTCGACGATGACCGCCTTCTTGAGGATGGCCTGCAGCTGGCGGATGCGGGCTTCCATCTTGCCCTGGTCGTCCTTGGCGGCGTGGTAGTCGCCGTTCTCCGACAAATCCCCGAGGGCGCGGGCGGCCTCGATTCGGTTGGCCACCTCCACCCGGCCCCTGGTGGTCAGATCCTCCAGCTCGGCGCTGAGGCGCTCGTGGGCAGAGCGGGAGAGGTGGGTCTCACTTACGTCGCTCACCCGCCCACGCTACCGCCCCCGGCCCTCGTCCCCGAGCGCAGCGTGCCGCCCGAGCCGGGGGAGTTGACCGGTCGTCCCCGGTGGGCGACACTGGACGGACCGTGAGCACCGCCCAGGCAGCGATCGCCCAGGTCGTAATTATCGTGTAGCGCACGCCGGCAACCGGTGTGCGCCCTCGGCCGTCCACAATGGTGGGCGGCTTTTCATTTGTCAGCACGGCGGGATCGGTGGGCGGGAGCCCGGATCGAGGCCCAGGTACAGGACAGGTACCAGGTACAGGACAGGTACCAGGTACAGGACAGGTAGAGGAAGAGAGATGGCAGACCACAGGGTCGGCATCATCGGCGGCGACGGCATCGGCCCCGAGGTGGTGGCCGAGGCGCTCAAGGTGGTGCAGGCCGCCGGGGTGAGCCTCGACACCGTCGACTACGACCTCGGCGCCGACCGCTACCGGCGCACCGGCGAGGTGCTGCCCGACCCGGTGCTGGCCGAGCTGAGAGGCCTCGACGCCATCCTGCTGGGGGCGGTGGGGCCGCCGGTGGGCAGCACCGAGGTGCCGCCCGGCCTGCTCGAGCGGGGCCTCCTCCTGCGCCTGCGCTTCGAGCTGGACCTGTACATCAACCTGCGCCCCTTCATCGGCACGGGGCCGGCCGGCGAAGTCGACCTCGCCGTGGTGCGGGAGAACACCGAGGGCACCTACGCCGGCGAAGGGGGGTTCCTCCGCAAGGGGACCGCCGCCGAGGTGGCCACCCAGGGCTCGGTGAACACCCGCTTCGGGGTGGAGCGCTGCGTCCGCTTCGCCTTCGGCCTGGCCGCAGGGCGTCCCCGCCAGCACCTCACCCTGGTGCACAAGACCAACGTGCTGACCTTCGCCGGCGACCTGTGGCAGCGCACCTTCGACGAGGTGGCGTCCGACCACGCCGGCGTCACCACCGCCTACAACCATGTCGACGCCGCCTGCATCTACCTGGTGGAGTCGCCCGCCCGCTACGACGTCATCGTCACCGACAACCTCTTCGGCGACATCCTCACCGACCTGGCCGGTGCCGTGTCCGGCGGGATCGGCCTGGCCGCCTCGGCCAACCTCAACCCGGCCCGGACCGGGCCCTCGCTGTTCGAGCCGGTCCACGGGGCCGCCCACGACATCGTCGGCACCGGGCGGGCCAACCCGCTGGCCGCCATCCGGTCCGCCGCCATGATGCTCGACCACCTGGGCGAGGCCGACGCCGCCGCCCGCATCACCAAGGCCGTCCTGGAACGGGCGGCGGCCGGGGTGTCCGGCCTCTCCACCTCCGCCATCGGCGACCGAGTCGCAGAAAGGGTCTGACATGCCGATTACCAAGGTCGACAAGGTGTGGATGGACGGTGAGCTCGTCGACTGGGACGACGCCAAGGTCCACATCCTCACCCACTCGCTCCACTACGGCCTCGGGGTCTTCGAGGGCATCCGGGCCTATGCCACCGCCCGGGGACCGGCTGTCTTCCGCCTCACCGACCACATCCGGCGGCTGTTCAACTCGGCCAAGATCTTCATGCTCGACATCCCCTACACGCCCGAGTCGCTGGTCGAGGCGGTCAAGGGGACGGTCTGGGTCAACGGCCTCGACGCCTGCTACATCCGGCCCATCGTCTACCTCGGCTACGGGGAGATGGGCCTCAACCCCCTGCCGTGCTCGGTGCAGGTGTCGATCGCGGTGTGGCCCTGGGGCGCCTACCTGGGCGACGAGGGCATCGCCAAGGGCGTACGGATGAAGATCAGCTCGTGGCGACGCCACGACCCCAACAGCATGCCGCCGGCCGCCAAGGGCACCGGCATGTACATCAACTCCTGCCTGGCCAAGGTCGAGTCGCTCAAGGCCGGCTACGACGAGGCCATCCTGCTCTCGCCCCAGGGCTATGTCAGCGAGTGCACCGGCGAGAACCTGTTCGTGGTGCGCGACGGCCGCATCCTGCTGCCGCCGGTCAGCGCCGGCGCCCTCGAGGGCATCACCCAGGCCTCGGTCGTCACCATCGCCCGCGATCTGGGCTACGAGGTGGAGACGGCCAACATCCTGCGCTCGGACCTCTACGTGGCCGACGAGGCCTTCCTGACCGGCACGGCGGCCGAGGTGGTGCCCATCCGCTCGGTCGACGACCGCAACATCGGCGACGGCGAGCCGGGGCCCATCACCCGCAAGATCCAGGAGGTGTACTTCGCCACCGTCAAGGGCGAGGTCGACCGCTACAAAGACTGGCTCGAGCATGTCCGGTAGCCATCCCCACACCCACCTGGGCCTGGGGCCGGCTATGCCCGCCGAGGTGGAGGTGTACGACACCACCCTGCGGGACGGCAGCCAGCAGGAGGGCTTCTCCCTCACCGTGGACGACAAGCTCCGGGTGGCCGAGCAGCTCGACCACCTCGGGGTCCACTACATCGAGGGGGGCTGGCCGGGGGCCAATCCCAAGGACGCCGAGTTCTTCCGCCGGGCCCCAGCGGAGCTCCGGCTGGGCACCGCCACCCTGGTGGCATTCGGGTCCACCAGGCGGTCGGGGGCCAAGGCGGAGGCGGACGAGACGCTGCGCCAGCTGGTGTCGGCGGGCACCACGGCGGTGTGCATAGTGGGCAAGTCCTGGGACTACCACGTGACCGAGGCGCTGCGCACCACCCTCGACGAGGGCGTGCGGATGGTCGCCGACTCGGTGGCCCACCTCAAGCGGGCCGGCCTGCGGGTCTTCTTCGACGCCGAGCACTTCTTCGACGGCTACAAGCGCAACCCCACCTTCAGCCTCGCCGTCATCCGGGCGGCCCAGGAGGAGGGCGCCGACGCCCTGGTGCTGTGCGACACCAACGGCGGCACCCTGCCCCACGAGGTCGAGCGGGTCCTCTCCGAGGTGCTGCCCCAGGTGAGCACCCAGGTCGGGGTGCACTTCCACAACGACGGCGGCTGCGGGGTGGCCAACACCCTCACCGGTGTCCGGCTGGGCGCCACCCAGGTGCAGGGTTGCGTAAACGGCTATGGGGAGCGGACCGGCAATGCCGACCTGTCGGTGGCCATCCCCAACCTGTCGCTCAAGATGGGGGTCCGCACCATCCCCGGCGAGCGCCTGGAGCGCCTCACCGCCGTTTCCCATCACATCGCCGAGCTGGTCAACATCAGCCCCAACCCCCAGCAGCCCTACGTCGGCACCTCGGCCTTCGCCCACAAGGCCGGCCTGCACACCAGCGCCATCGCCCGCAGCCCCGACGCCTACGAGCACGTGGTCCCCGACTCGGTGGGCAACGGCACCCGCTTCGTCGTGTCCGAGATGTCCGGCCGCTCGACGATCCTCCTCAAGGCCCAGGAGCTCGGCCTCGAACTCGAGGGGGCGGCGCTGGGCGACGTGCTTGAGACCCTCAAGGACCTCGAACACAGGGGCTATCACTTCGAGGCGGCGGACGGCTCCCTGGAGCTGCTCATGCGGCGGGCCGGCGGGTGGAAGCAGGACTTCTTCCGCCTCGAGTCCTTCCGGGTGATCACCGAGCACCGGGCCCCCGCCCCCGACGGCGTCCTGGGCACCGACGGGGAGCTGATCACCGAGGCGACCATCAAGATCTGGGTCGGCGACGAGCGCATCGTGGCCACCGCCGAGGGCAACGGCCCGGTCAATGCCCTTGACGGCGCCCTGCGCCAGGCCATCGGCGACCGCTACCCGGGCCTGACCCGGGTCCACCTCACCGACTACCGGGTGCGGGTGCTCGACACCCGGAAAGGGACCGGAGCCGTCACCCGGGTTCTGCTCGACACCGCCGATGCCGACCGCACCTGGTCCACCATCGGGGTGTCGGAGAACATCATCGAGGCGTCGTGGGAGGCCCTGGTGGACTCCATCGTCTACGGTCTGCTCCACAACCCGGAGTGACCGCCACAACTGATGCCCCAGCCCGAGTTCGTCCCCGTCCGCACCACCGATGAGGTCCGTCCCGTCGAGCGGCTGCCACCGCCCAAACGCTGGCGGCCGGACCGGCCGGGCGAGATCCGCTCGCCGGGCCAGCCCACCGGGCCCGGCCTGGGCACCCCCGGCCCCGACCAGGGCTACGCCCTGCGCCTGGCCCACCTGTTCCAGGACCGCCTCCGCCTAGTCGAGGGCGAGGACGAACACGACGTGGTCGCCGGCTGCGTCGCCGTCGCCATGCGCCGGGCCGCCCTGTTCGGTCGGGCCCCGATGGGCCCCGACCTCGAGCTGGCCTTCGGCCTGTTCGGCTTCCTGGGCGAGGCGCCGGCGGATCTGGTCGAGTTCCGCCGCCAGCTCTTCTCCGGAGCCGGCCACCACTACTGGGACCAGCGGGTGATCGCCGACCTGGTTCCCGACGAGACCCTCCGCCGGCGCCCGGACCAGATGGCCGGGGCCGACTGGCGCAGCCTGATCAGCCAGTAGGTATCCCCGGCCCGAGCCCTCTCAGCTGCGGGGCACCTCCGACCAGGGCCGGTCCTTGTCGACCCTGACGTCGCCGGGCAGGCCCAGGACCCGTTCACCGAGGATGTTGCGCATCACCTCGGAGGTGCCGCCCTCGATCGAGTTGGCCCGGGTCCGGAGGAAGAACTTCTGCATGTCCTGGCCGGAGCCGCCTGCCTCCTCCGGGCGCACCATCTCGTAGCTGGAGTACAGCATCCCCTCGGGGCCGAGCAGGTCCACGCAGAAGCTGGAGATGCGCTGGTTGAGCTCGGCGAAGGCGAGCTTTCCGGTCGAGCCCTCGGGGCCGGGGTTGCCCAGGCTGCGCAGCTGGGCCGCCCGCAGGTTGGTGAGCCGGGCCGCCTCGGCCTCGATCCACAGCCGGATCAGCTTGTCCCGCAGCGCCGGGTCGGACAGGCCCCGCCGCCTCCAGATCCGGACCGCCTCGCCTATGAGCCCGGATTCGCGTTCGGAGGTGGATCCACCGATAGCCACCCGCTCGTTCATCAGGGTGGTGAGGGCGACGCCCCAGCCGGCGCCGACGTCGCCCAGGCGCTCGGCGTCGGGGATGCGGACATCGGTCAGGTAGACCTCGTTGAACTCGGCCTCCCCGGTCATCTGGCGCAGGGGCCGCACCTCCACGCCGGGGGCGTGCATGTCGATGACGAAGTAGGTCAGGCCGCGGTGCTTGGGGGCCTCGGGGTTGGTCCGGGCGACCAGCAGCCCGCGCCGGGCCTGGTGGGCCAGGGTGGTCCACACCTTCTGGCCGTTCACCACCCATTCCTCACCGTCCCGCACCGCCCTGGTGGCGAGGCTGGCGACGTCCGAGCCGGCACCGGGCTCGGAGAACAGCTGGCACCAGATCTCCTCGCAGGTGAAGAGGGGCCGGAGATATCGGCTCTTCTGGTCGTCGCTGCCGTGGGTGAGGACCGTGGGGGCGGCCATGCCGACGCCGATGGGGTTGCGGGCCATGTTGTGGGGCGCACCGGCCCGGTCCAGCGCCTCCATGACCGTGGCCTGGTGGCCCGGGCTCACCCCCAGACCGCCGTATCCGACGGGGAAGTGGACCCAGGCCAGACCGAGGTCGAACTGGGCTCCCAGGAACCCGATCGGGTCGGCCACGTCGTGGTCGGACAGGAGCCGGTCGAGGGCCTCCCTGACCAGCTGAGCCTCGCTGGCAACTGTCGTCGTCATGACCGCCCAGGCTACCGGGCGGCCCTCCGCCCTCCCGTCCGGGGGGGAGCGCCCCATGAGAGACTTGGGCCCATGCCGGCGTTGTCCCTGTCCGAGGAGCAGCTCGAGTTCCGCCGGACGATGCGGCAGTTCTGCCTCGAGCGCATCGCCCCCCGGGCGGCGGAAGTGGACCGCAGCGGCCAGTTCCCATGGGACAGCTTCAAGGACTGCGTGGCCATGGAACTGCCCGCTCTGGGGATTCCCGCCGAGTACGGCGGGGCCGGGGCCGATCTGGTCACCCAGGCTGTCATGGTGGAGGAGGTGGCCCGGGTCTGCGGCTCCACCAGCCTGGCCCTGCTCATCTCCAAGCTGGGGATGATCCCGGTCATGGAGTATGGATCGGAGGAGCTCAAGCGCCGGTACCTGCCCAAGGTCGCCGCCGGCCAGTTCCAGGCCAGCTACTGCCTCTCCGAGGCCGACGCCGGATCCGACGTGGCCTCAATGCGCACCCGGGCAGTTAGGGACGGAGACAGCTACGTCCTAAACGGCACCAAGCACTGGATCACCAACGCCGGCATATCGGACACCTACACCGTCTTCGCCAGGACCAACCCGGAGGCCGGCCATCGGGGCATCTCCGCCTTCGTGGTCGAGGCGGAGTGGGGGGTCAGGGTGGCCAAGCTGGAGGACAAGCTGGGCATGCGGGGCAGCCCGACCGGCGAGGTCGTCTTCGACGGGGTGAGGGTGCCCGTAGCCAACCGGATCGGCGAGGAGGGCCAGGGCTTCTACATCGCCATGGCCACCCTGGACCGGTCCCGCCCGACTATCGGGGCCCAGGCCGTCGGGCTGGCCCAGGGCGCCTTCGACGTGGCCACCGATTACGTCCTCCAGCGCCGGCAGTTCGGCCATCCGGTGGCGGAGTTCCAGGGGATCCGGTTCATGGTGGCCGACATGGCGACCCGCATAGAGGCGGCCCGGGGCCTGGTCTACCGGGCCTGCTCGATCGTCGACGAAGGGGACCCGCGGGGGGAGCTGAGCCTGCTCGGGGCCATGGCCAAGTGCTTCGCCTCCGACACCGCCATGGCCGTCACCGTCGACGCCGTGCAGCTGCTCGGCGGGTCCGGCTACACGAGGGACTACGCCGCCGAGCGCTTCATGCGGGACGCCAAGGTGACCCAGATCTACGAGGGCACCAACCAGGTGCAGCGCGTCGTCATCGCCAAGCGGCTGCTGGGCTGAGGCCCGGTAGCCTGCGGTGATGGCCGGCCCCCGCGTCCGCTTCGCCCCGTCGCCCACGGGCTATTTCCATGTGGGCAGCGCCCGGACCGCCCTCTACAACTGGCTTTTCGCCCGGCGCTCGAGGGGGACCTTCATCCTCCGCATCGAGGACACCGACGAGGCCCGCAACGCCCCCGAGTGGGTCGACGGGATCCTGTCGGCCATGGCCTGGCTCGGCCTCGACTGGGACGAGGGCCCCTACTTCCAGTCCGACAACGCCGCCCACCACCGCCAGGCGGCCGAGCGGCTCCACGCCGCCGGCCTGGCCTACTACTGCGACTGCACCCGCGACCAGGTCCAGGACAGGACGAAGGCCCGGGGCGTGCCCGGATACGACGGCTACTGCGCCGGGCGCGGTCTGGGGCCCGGGCCGGGGCGGGCCCTGCGCTTCCGGGTGCCCGACGAAGGCCAGATCGTCGTGGACGACGTGGTGCGGGGCAAGGTCACCTTCGAGAAGGCCTCCATCGAGGACTTCGTGATCCTCAAGTCCGACGGCCAGCCGCTGTTCCACCTGGCCAACGTGGTCGATGACATCGACATGCGGGTGAGCCACGTGATCAGGGCCGAGGAGCACCTGCCCAACACCCCCAAGGCCATCATGCTGTGGAGCGCCCTGTGCGACCGCGAGCCGCCGGTGTTCGCCCACCTGCCGGTGCTGGTGAACGAGAGGCGCCAGAAGCTCTCCAAGCGGCGGGACCCGGTGGCGGTGGAGGGCTACCGCGACCAGGGCTTCCTGGCCGAGGCCATGCGCAACTATCTGGTGCTCCTGGGGTGGAGCCCGATGGACCGCGAGGTCCTATCACTGGACGAGATGGTGGTCGAGTTCAGGTTGGAGGACGTGAACAACTCGCCCGCGTTCTTCGACGTGACCAAGCTGCGCCACTTCAACGGCGAGTACATCAGGGCCATGCCGACCGCCCGGTTCGTCGACGCCTGCCAGCCTTGGCTGGAGAAGGGCCCGTGGCCGGCCGAGCGCTACGACCCGGACGCCTTCGTCCGCATGGCCCCCCTGGTGCAGGAGCGGGTCACCGTCCTCGGCGAGGTGCCCGACTGGGTCGACTTCCTCTTCCTCGACCGCCCGGTGACCGATCCGTCCGCCTGGGAGCGGGTGTCGGGCGCGGCGGGCGCCGCCGACATACTGCGCCAGGCGTCAGCCGGCCTGGCGACCTGTCCGTGGGACGCCGGCAGCATCCGGACCGTCATCGAGGAGGCCGGCGCCGCGGCCGGGCTCAAGCTGGCCAAGGCCCAGGCCCCCGTGCGGGTGGCGGTCACCGGCCGGACGGTGGGTCCTCCCCTGTTCGAGTCCATCGAGGTTCTCGGTCGCGACCGCACCCGGAGCCGCCTGGAAGAGGCCCTCTCGCGGCTGGGCGCTGAACCGGACCGTTGATCGGGCTGGGGTGCCTGTTCCGGTTGGTGACCCGGGGGGTCGCCCTGGTGCTGGCGGCCGCGGTGGCCTACCTGGCGGTGACCGCCGTCCAGGTCTACCAGGCGGCCGGGCGTGACCAGGCCGCCCCGGCCCAGGCGATCGTCGTGCTGGGGGCGGCCCAGTACAACGGCCGGCCCTCGGCCGACCTGACCGCCCGGCTCGACCACGCCCTCGACCTGTGGCAGCGCCAGTACGCCCCGCTGATCGCCGTCACCGGGGGCCGCCAGCCGGGGGACAACTACACCGAGGCCGGGGCCGGGGCCGTCTACCTCCACGAGAAGGGGGTGCCGACCGGCGCCATCCTCATCGACAGCACCGGCACCGACACCTGGCAGTCGCTGGAGTCCGCCGCCCGCCTGCTCAAGGCCGGGGGATCGGACCGGGTGATCCTCGTGTCCGACCCCTTCCACGACGCCCGCATCGCCGCCATGGCGTCCCAATTGGGCCTGCACCCCTTGGTCTCGCCCACCCGCACCTCTCCGATCCGGGGCACCTCGACCATCCCGTACTACGCCAAGGAGACCTTCGACATGGCCGTGGGCCGGGTGGTCGGCTACGGGCGCCTGTCCAGGGTCTCCACCGCCTTCGGACGGGTGCGGGGCCGCCCCGGACTTCGGTAGCATCGCCGGATACCCATTCGGGGGTGGTGTAATCGGCAACACAGCAGGTTCTGGCCCTGCCATTGGGGGTTCGAGTCCTCCCCCCCGAGCCAATTCCCGCAGCCGGCCGCACGGCCTCCGGCATCCCTGCGTGCCTCACCGGAGCCGTCGGGCGGCAGGGAGGTCCCCCTGCGGCCCAGGTATGATTGGCGCCCGCGGTTCGGGTCCGGTTGACGATCGACGATCGTGCTCCTCCCGTTCAGCACCGACCCCCACAAGGGGCACGGCCCCATCGTCTAGAGGCCTAGGACACCACCCTCTCAAGGTGGCGACACGGGTTCGAATCCCGTTGGGGCTGCAAACCTGTCGTACCTGGTGGGGGGCCAGAAATGGTCCTCTACCAGGACTTCCTCCGACGGTCTGGCCTGTCTCGGCCGTCTATCCGGTGTGCTGGGTCTCTTCCGGTGCTCTCCTCTGTGCTTGAGATTTGTGCCCACAATTGTGCCCGGTGACGGAGGCGCTCGCACTCAGGACCGGTGAGATTGACCACCGCCGGTTTCTCGCCCCGGACATGCCAGCCCATCCTCCCCGACCCTTCCTGGATTCAGAACGCGAAGTTTCCGGCCCGCCACCGGCCTAGTTCTACGAACCTGGGCGAAATGGAGGAGACGTGCTGGATCAAGAGCGCTTGACCTTGTCAATCGAGGAGACGGCGGGCGTACTGGGAATCTCGCGAGCACTCGCGTACGAGCTTGTGCGAAGGGAAGAGCTGCCGTGCCTCCGGCTGGGTCGCCGGATCGTCGTTCCCAGGAAGGCGCTGCAGGCGTTCGTCGAGACCCTCGGCGCGTCTGGCGCAAGCCACGAGCCCGGTCTAGTGCCGCTCCCGGCAACCTTCGCCCCCTGAGGTAGCAGGAGTCGCGCCCGGGGCCGCGAACCCCTCTGGGACAAGATGTCCAGATCCCAGGAGGGCCGATGGCCGAGAAGGTGCGGGTTCGAGAGATCACCCCGGAGGAGGGCAACCGGTTGCTGCGCACGGTGCGGCGCTCCTCCGGTTCGGTGGTCACCTGGCGCAGATCCCAGATGGTCCTGCTGTCGGCCCAGGGCATGGACGTGGCCCAGATCGCCAAGGTGGCCTTCACCTCCACCGACCGGGTCCGAGAGGTGATCCACAACTTCAACGCCGACGGCTTCGACTCGCTCTATCCGAGGTACTCGGGGGGCCGGCCACCGACCTTCACCCTGCCCCAGCGCCAGGAGATCAAGCGCATCGCCCTGTCCCGCCCGCAGGATCACCGCCTGCCCTTCTCGACCTGGTCGCTGGCCAAGCTGGCCGACTTCCTGGTCGCCGAGGGGGTGGTCGAAGACATCAGCCACGAGGGCCTGCGGGTCCTGCTCCGAGAGGAGGGGGTCTCCTTTCAACGCATCAAGACCTGGAAGCTGAGTAACGACCCGGACTTCGAGGCCAAGAAGAACCGGGTCCTCGAGCTCTACGCCATCGCCGACGGGACCGCCAAGCCCCGCCGGGGCGACCCCACGGTCGTCTTCTGCATGGACGAGTTCGGCCCCCTCAACCTCCAGCCCCACCCCGGTCGGCACTGGGCGCCGGTGGGCACCGACGACCCGGGCCGGCCCCGGCGCCGCCGACGCCGGGCCACCTACAAACGCCCCCACGGGGTGCGCCACCTCCTGGCCGGCTACGACCTCAACCGGGACCGCCTCTACGGCCACGTCAAAGCCAAGAAGGGCCGCACCGAGTTCCTGGAGTTCGTCCGCTACCTGCGCAGCCTCTATCCGCCCGAGGTGCGCATCGCCATCGTGCTGGACAACTTCGGCCCCCACCTCTCGACCCAGAAGGACCCCCGGGTCGGGGAGTGGGCGGCGACCAACAACGTGGAGCTGGCCTACGTCCCCTTCTACGCCTCGTGGCTCAACCGCATCGAGGCCCAGTTCACGGCCCTGCGCTACTTCTGCATTGACGGCACCGACCACGAGAACCACCGCCAGCAGGCCTCGATGATCCGGCGCTACATCCTCTGGCGGAACCGCAACAAGGAAGATGAGCGCCTACGTCAACTGGTGATGCGCGCAAACGTTGCCTGACGCGGCACTAGCCGTCGGGGAGGTATGACCCGTGCTCCTGCCGTCACGGTCCATTAGGCGGGCGACCGTGGGGCCAGTCTGCCCTGCAATATCGAATGCCGGTATCCCCGGCCTCGGAAGACAACAAGGATCTTCGGAGTCCCAGGGGTGACCCGGTAACGTCGACGCTGTGCCCACGTCGCTGGGGCTCGAATGCTCCGATCTGGCGACACTGGGGGCGCGCTGGGCCGACGGCGGCCTGTGGTCCGACATCGAGGCCCTGGCAGCGCGAGCCTGGGCGGCACCCGATGGTCCCGAGCGCTACCTCGCTTGGCACCACCTGCTCATGGCGGTGGGCAACTTCAAACGCCAGCCCGGCCGGCGGGTGTACCCCGCCCCGCTCCCCGCCGTTCTTCATGTCCGTCCCCCGCGATCCCCGAGCTTCGCGGTCCCGGGCACGGGCCACGTCGTCGCCGAAGAAGACGAGGCGAGCTGGACTCTCCGTATCCACGGATTGGGGGTGCCGACTCTCACACCCCTCCTGGCCGCCCTGTGGCCCGGCAGCCACCACGTTCTCGACTGGCGGGTGTTCGCTGGCGTGGTGGCGCTCACGCTGGGCGGGCCGGAGGATCTCGACCTCGTCCGTCCGGGGGACGTGGCCGCGCTCCCTGATCCCACGCTTGCCCACTACGCGCAGGTTCGGACTGTGCTCCGCCGCGTCGTCGACGAGTGCCCGGAATTCAATCTCCCATTGGTGGAGCGAGCAGCCTACGAACTCACCCAGTCGGTCGTCGGTGCCCAGCCGGGAACTCGTACTTGGGGGCAGTACCGCCAGGAGCTGCTGCTTGCCGCCTCCCAATGAGCCATGACTGCCGGATAGGGCTAGGACCTCCAGAACAGGAGCCCTCTCGGAGGCCGTCTTGGGTAGGTGCGCGGGAGTGGAGTCAGTCTCACCTCTGGTAATACATGTGCCAGGACACGAAACTCCGCGTCGTTGCCATACACGGCACCAAGGGTCTCCGCCACTAGGTCGAGCCGCCAATGCTGAGACGAGCCGTCGGGTGACGCGACCGCTGAAATCCCAACTACATAGGGGACATCGCCGCCCTGCTGCAACCATTCGGCGAGTGTCGGCCCCTGCCGTACGACGACACCGGCGCGTTCGCCGGGGGCCAGGACCAGTTGACCATCTGCGATCCGGGGGCTGGGCAGCTCGGCCCGCGGCAAAAGGACCGCCGAGGCGTCTTCAATGTTGTCACAGCGATCGACCCTGAAGGCCTGGATCAAGATGGTCGCTGTACCTGAGCCCTCGTTGACGAACAAGGTGTGCGCCCCGAGCAGAATCCTGACGTCATTGTGCATCGGCCGGGTGAAGCGCTTGTCGACTAGCGCCTCCCCCGGTGGGTAGCCGAGGTGGGAGTCAGGTAGGCCCTGAGGGCTGTAGTTCCAACGTTCCCGCAGCGGCTTGGGCTCGAGCACCGTGACTGAAGGGCCCAGGGCATCGGCCTGGGCCCGGTGGGCGGAGTCCGCCGACCGTCTGGAACTGACCGCACTGTGGATGGCGACCGCGAGCGCGCCGACCGAGACGACAAGCGCTACGACAGCAACGACCAGCACAGAATGAGGCTAGGGCGGGGTGATCCCCGGTGATCTCTTCTGTCCTTAGGCCATGGACAGCTTGTCCATGTGTATGGTACAGTCTAGGTTCGTGGACGTGTGCGACCCCGTTGGCGTGGCAGACATCGCCCAGCGGCTCGGTGTGAAGCAGCAGACGGCCGCAGTCTGGAAGAAGCGTCGGCTGCTACCTGAACCGCGGTGGACGGTAAGTGGTCAGCCAGCATGGAACTGGCCTGACATTTTCGACTGGGCTGACCGGACTGGGCGCCTTCCTGAAGCGCTGATCATCAGCCGCCTGAGCACCCTCTGCGACAGTTCGTTGCCAACCGGTGAACTTGCCAGGCTCGCTCTGATGTCACGTTCGATCCAAGAGGCCACGATAAGACCTGGCGGCATCCTGGAGCGCGTCGCCGTCGCAGGGGCGGGACGAACTGATCTAACTGACCTAGAGCGCAGAGTCTGGGAGGTCTGCGTAGAGTTGTCACGTCCGCAGTTGGGCACCTTGCGGGACGACAGCGTCGATGCAAGCGGCGGTTTCCTCAACGCGCTCACCCTCTCGGGCACCCTTGACCAGTGACCTAGCCACGAGGACGGCCAGCGTTGCGACCTTTCCTAGTTGCGCCGCCCGCCGCCGTGTCTCCCGCATATGACGCCCGTCGATGCAAGCCAAATTCCGGGCGGTGATCCCAGCGGCTCGGATACCTTCGCCCGCTACCGCTATCAGGCGAAGCTTACGCTCCTGCACTGGCTCGGGACTCTGATGCCCGATGGACCGCGTTCGGTGTACGCCGAGCACCACGAGGACATCCTTCTCGAATACGACGACCGTCTCGTGTTCATCCAGGTGAAGACGAGGGTCTCTACCGCGGGATACTGGACTGCAGACATCGTCTGCTCTGACGGAGGCGGCATCGACTCGCTCTGTCGTGCATACGCGGTAGCGAAGGACAGCCCCTGCTCGTTCCAGTTGCACCTCGAGGGCTCCGCCAGCCCGTCGTCAACCACCGCCTCCTTCATCAGGGATTGCTCGTCGGCTGGCAACGCCCTCCGGGCCAGGGTCCAGGCCCTCCTCGAAGCCGCATTGGGGCATGAAGTGCACGCCGAGCTTGATGACTTCCTGGCGCGTCTTAGGGTCGTCCCCAACCAGCCGGCGCGAGCCGACATCGATGCCAGGTGCATCCGCATGCTGGGACGCCTGACTCCCGGAACTCCGGCGGGGGACGTCGAGGACCTGTATCACCGGCTCCTTCAGATCGTTGAGGAGGCACAGGAGGCATCCGACACCGGGTTCGGTCCAGACGCCACAGGCATCGAGTTCCTTGCGGCGCATCTGACACACCTGATCGGAGCGGGGACGGATGAGTCGCTGGTCGCGGCTGCGAAACGCCTGACACGGGACCGCCTCACCGGCCTCGTCCCGGTCGACCAGCCCTCGTCGGCTGCCCTCCTACTGATCGAACGACTCTTGGAAGCCCGACCCCTGACGGCGCTGGAGGAGAAGCTCATCGCAGCCGGAGCGAACGAGAGCGTTGTTCAGGACGCGCGAAGACTTCGCGCCCTAGCCGAGCCCCGCCGCCTGGAGCTGCTCGCCGGGCCGGACGCTCATGCGACCCGATTGGAGGACGTCAGTAACCGGGTTCTCGTGCACGCCCGTGCCGTTGCGCAACTCTGCAGGACGGCGGGCCAGACGACGGACGATCTCTGGGCACGCCTGGTGACCGAGACTGGACTGGCGGACACAGACCAGGGGGGCCTGTTCAATGGCGATCGTCAGTCGCTTGTGGGGCTGCTCTGTTGCCTCTCAGATGAGTGCCTCTTTCCTTGGCAGGCACCATGAACCGCGACACGTTTCTCCCGACCGCTGAAGGCGAGATCCGGCTCCTGCTGCTCATTGACTCCTTCAGCGGACAACAGGAGGGTCTTCAGGGAAGGACGAAGCTGGCGAAGCTGGACTTCCTCCTGCGATACCCGGCGTTTCTGAAGCGGGCTCTCGAAGCTCGCGGACACCACCTCGATGACGACGGCGTCGTCCTGTCACCCAACCCGATCGAGCAACGGATGGTACGGTATCGGTTCGGTCCGTGGGACCCGAGCTACTTTGCCCTGCTCGGCTCCCTTATCGGACGAGGACTGGTCAGCGTCGTGCCGTACAACCGCGGCCTCGGATACAGATCCACCGACACTGGAGCTGCGCTTGCGGCGGCGATGAGGCTGGATCCATCCTGGCGGGGAGTGAGCGATGCCACGCGATTGCTGTACCGGCATTTCAACCTCGCGGGGGCAACCCTCAAGAAGTTCGTCTACGAGACCTTTCCCGAGGTTAGCGCTGCCCGATGGACGGAGAAGTTGTGAGGCAGTTGCAGGTCGATTCGATCGACCTCGTCGGCGGTGACAGACAGGTGGAGCTTCTGCCCGGCTTGAATGTTGTCCTCGGACCCATCGCGACCGGCAAGTCCACCTTCGTGAAACTCCTAAGAGCGCTATTCACCTCCATTCCTGACGATCTCGCGCCTGAGGTCACCGCCAACGTCACCGCGCTTCGGGCCGCTTGTACCATCTCCTCTCATCGATGGAACATCCTCCGCCGGCTCGTCAGCACAGATACTTCCCTCGTTGAGATCGTCAGCGAGGATGAGACGGTCCTCGCTCCAGCACGGAAGCCAACACCCAGCCATCCGTCGACGTACTCGGACTGGCTCATGCAGACTCTCGATCTGCCCGTGATCACCGTCCCTGCCGCTCCAACGAGACCCGAGAGCGATCCGACTCCGGTCACCTTTTCGGACTTCTTCAACTACTCGGTACTCCGGGGCGACGAGATCGACTCATCCGTGCTTGGTCACACCCACCCTTTCCGGGACATCAAGCGGAGGTACGTCTTCCAGATCGTTTATGGCCTCTACGACCGGTCTGTCGCAGAACGGCAGACAGAACTACGAGCTATCGAGCTGGAGCTCCGGTACCTGAGAGGGGAGTCGGCCGCGGCGTCAAGGATTTTCGCCGGTACGGAGCTCGAGAGCATCGAGGCGGTCCGTGTCGCACGGGACGATCGCCTACGTCAGGCCGCTGAGCTACACGAATCGGAACAGAGTCTCGCCGGGGAGGCGAGGACTGCACGCCCGGCCGATGCATCTCTTCGCCTTCGGTCCCAGGAGATCACCGACCGTCTCGTGACAGAGACGTCGAAGCTGCGCACCACGCTCGCCCAACTCGCGGACTTGGAGGCTCTCGTCGAGCAGCTCCGCGCTCAGGAGGCCCGTCTCACGCGCGCGGCGGTTGCTGGGGAGGCTCTCGTCGACTTCGAGTTCATCGTCTGTCCCCGCTGTGGTAACTCGCTCGACGAGAGCCGGCGCAGTCACGGGTCGTGCATTCTCTGTCTTCAGGAGCCACCTCCCACACCGAACCCTGACGCCCTGCGAATGGAGCGGGACCGGATCGAGGACCAGATTGCCGACACTCTCGAGCTCATCGAGGGACGGAGAATCGAAGTCGCGTCCCAGGAGCTGGCAGTGGCGGCTCTGGAGGAGGAGAGGAGAGAGGTTGGGCGACGCCTGGATGAGCTGACCGCGACCTACGTGTCGGATCATCAGGTGCAGATCGCACAGGCGGCCGCCGAACGGTCCCGCATCCAGGCCGAGATCGCCAAGTACGATCAGTATCTCATCATCCTGGAGCGGGCCGAGCGGGCGGCTGCCCGTATCGGTGAGTTGAGCAACCGGGCCGACGAGCTTCGACAGGCGCTCGAGGAGGTCACCATGCGCCTGCGTCTCGGCCAGGCCAACGTGGCGGCTCTGGAGGCCCGGTTCCACGAATATCTCAACCGCCTGCACGTCCCCACATTTGGCCTGCCTTTGACCGCGAAGGTCGACTCCACGACCTACCTTCCGGTCGTCAGCGGGCGCCCATTTGACCGGCTTAGCTCGCAGGGTCTGCAGGTCCTTGTCAATGTTGCCCACGCGCTCGCTCATCACACTGTTGCGATCGACAGGGACCTCCCCCTGCCGGGGCTGCTCGTCATCGACGGCGCCAGCAGCAACGTCGGGACCGAGGGATACGACGCCCAAAGGCTGGATGACATGTACCAGTTGTTTGCGGAGGTCTCGGGCACGTACGGTGATCGGCTACAAATCATCGTTGTGGATAACCACGTACCGCCGCGGGGCCACGAGTGGGTGCGGCTAACGCTCACCGAGGAGGACCGGCTGTTGCGCATTTCAGCGGCCAGCCAGAACTCCGGGACGACGGCCGCCTGATTGCGGGTAGTGGAGGCGGCACCGTCGTCCCTTGGGGCGACCGTCCTTGGCCCGCCGCTCGTTCGGCGCAGCCTCCGGAAGCCCTTTCGGACCGTCCATAGCGTCCACGAAGGTTACTTCAGTAGTCCTGACCTGGGTTCTTGGTCGACCGAGTGTGACCCGTTCTCGCCAGTGCTCCCCGCTTGATCGACAAGATTGATCGACAGGGCCGATACACCCGACCTTGGCGACCGCGTCCGACGGTAACAGGTCGGGAAACAGGTGGCCGTGGCCTGCGCCCGCGAGCGGCGCCCCTCAGGGTTTCCAGAGCCGAGCCCGTCGTCTGCAGTGACCCGCACCTCCAGCCAGCACCAGGCGCCCTCGTCATGGTTGAACGGTGGAGTCGACCTGGTTGCCGTCGAGGCCCGCTACGACCCGAGCATGCCGGCGGCGCGGAGGTGGCGCCGCATCAACCGGACAACGTCGTCGAAACGGGGTGGGTCGGCCAGATGCTCGGTCATCTCGGAGTTCCAACGCGATTTGTATCGGGCGAGGCGGTCCTCGAATCGTTGGGGGAATGACGCAGGGTCAAAGCCCTTGGCTTGGGCCTTCTGCTCGAAGAGGGGTCGGATGTCGGCAAGGCGCAGACCAAGCTCATCTGTCAGGCGCAAGAGGTCGTAGAGGTCTCGGCATTGGACGCGCTGAAGGATGCATCGCAGCTTTTCTGCGCCAATCTCTTCAAGCGGGTAGATGGCGAAGGGAAGGACGTCGGGCAGGTCGTCCCAGATTGGAGCGAGGGTTCCCTCTACGACAGACTCGACGTACTCGTCCGTGGCAAGGTCAAGTTTGATCGAGCGAGGCTGTTCGCTCTGCAGTGGTCCGATATAGGCGATGTGTGGCATCGGACCGACGACTATCTCCAGATGAGGTAGGTCAGCGTGCGATCGGCCCGCCTCAATTACGTTGGTTAGGGACTTGAGAGCAGACTCGGCGGAGCCGCCAAGGATCGTGAAATCCAAGTCGGCTGAGTAGCGGTAGTTCTCGATGTAGGCGAATCGGAGCGCCGTCCCGCCCTTGAAGACGACCTGGCCGCCATCGTCCGGCGTTGCGAGATGCAGGTGGGCGACGATGTGGGCGAGGACGTAATCGCGCTCGGCAACGGTCGCGTCGACACCGTCGTCATCGGCCCGGCGGGTAATGGCGTGTCGGGTCAGCATCTCAGTTGCCGATGACCTCGCGCAGCTCATCAACGGTTCGGTTCCAAGCGACCCGGTACCTGGCGTCGGTCCACTCGACGTGGTCGTCTCGAGGGTCCAAGCGGATTACCGGGCGTTCCACGGTGACGGCGGGATCGACGGCGAGGGGCAGATCGAGGGTGCGGGCCAGTGTGGCGATGCGACGCTGCGCTGCCAGACCGCGGGGTCCGAACGCCTTGGCCAACTCGGCGATGTTGGTCGGGTTGGTATCCGCGGCGCTACGGGCGACTGCCTCGACCAGGCGCTCGATGCCTCCAACTAGGTCAAGCCGCAGTGCCGCCTCGAAGATGGCCCTGTCGAGGGTCGATCTCCACGAACGACCAACCGGCTCGGCATGGAGATGGATGGTGTCGGCCTTTTCGATGATGACCCGAAGGGGATGCCGGCTGATCTTGGTGAATCGGACCTGGCGGACTGAGGCGACGAAGATCGTTCTGACGGGATGCGCGAGCAGATCGTGGCTGGCGAGGGCGCTGAGGTAGGCGATTCGGTGCGGAAGTTCCTCGAAGGCGATGCCGACGGCGAGGCTCGGATCATCAGTGGCTGTGGATGTCCCGAGGGCTCCGAAGGGGCGCATGGCATAGCGGCCGTGGGCGACCCGGTCGACGAGACCCTTCTCCTGGAGCCGGCGCAGGGCATTTGCGGTGGCCGATGCAGAGGCGCGGAAGGCTGCACGGGCTTCCTCAAGGGAGAACTCGGTCTGCCCTTTGGCGGCGAGGGTGTCGAGGAGTTCGAGCTGGCGGGCCATCGCAGGCATAATAGCGTAAAGTCACGTAAAACGTGTAGTGCCGCTATGTCAGCCAAGACAGCGCATATTCACTAATCCCGTGAATCTCTGCTGCTTCGCCGCCGGCCCGAATACGGCCGGGATACTGGTAAGCCGCCGGCCGGAGCGGGCCACGCCGAGGGTCCTTGGGCTCCGAAGCCAGCTACGCGGCGACGGATGCCAAGGTCTACTCAGTTGGTTAGCGCCGCCACCGCCAAGGGTGTCAACCACCGAAGTTGCTTCGGCTCCGACGCGGGCGGGCCGTAGAAGGTGCCGGGCGACCGCGACGGGCCGGGAGCGGCGCTATGCCGCAGTGGTGACAGCCTCGGTGGTGGTTCCGTCACCGAGGCCGGTCGTGATCCAAGCGTAAGCGTCGGCCGCAAGGATACGGGTAGAGGGCGGCAACGCGGAGGCGGTTGCAGGCTGGACGCCAATCCACCGCCGCACATATCCCATCGCCCTGTCCTCGCCGTACAACTCGACGGTGGGATCCCCCAGTAAGGCCTGCCAGGAATCGCCTCGTCCGGAGTTCATGGCCTCCCCGTTCGACACGCGCGCATGATAACTACCTATCGGCCGGCCAGTCGGCGGCTTGACAGCAATTCTCGGACCGTGGCCTTGGCCTTCTGGATGAGCCTATCTATTTTGCGCACTTGGTTCCGGTCCCCCAACAGGATCTCTGCCGCTTCGGCGTAGGTGTACCCCTGGTGAAGGCATAGGAGTAGGGCATCTCGCTCCTGGTTGGGTAGCTGCGCAAGCGCCTGATTGAGCTCCATCAGGTCTTCAGCCCGCTCTTGGGGCGGGGCGGCGGGGCAACTGTCCAAGGCAGCTGAGAGGTCCGATTCGTCCGTCGGCTGCCCGGCCTTGGCCGTAGCGTCGGCCTGGCCGCGAACCACGTCCCACCAGGCGAACGCGGCGGCCCGGAGTGTCCAATCGATGGCATCGCCCCTGGCGGGATCAAAGCGCTGGGCCCCGCTGCGCACCCGGCGGAGGGTGACGACCACGGTGTCATGGATGGCAGCTTCCCGTTCAGCCGGAGCGGTGGCCGGGACCCTGACGGGCGTGCCCAGCACCCGGCCGGCATCCGCTGCCAAGAACTGGTGCCGCTTCCTCACGTGGTTCAGCACCAGGGGATACATGTACTCGTCGAATCGTCGTGCCGTGTCCGTATTGTCCGGATCCCCTGCCACGGCCATGAGCAGATCGTTGGCCACAGCCGGATCTGGGGTGGCGGGCGCCATCGCGCCATTCTGCCCGGGGCCCGTGACAGTTGCACGTGCGTAGTTACATTCCTGAGATTTCTGCGGTCAGGACCGAGGAAGTCACCGCCCGGGTCCCTATGAGTTGGGATGAGGGCGCTGCGATCCGCAGCCGCCCGGAGAGGAGAGGACGTGCCAGAGAACAACACCATCGACCTAGTGGTGGTCGTGTCCGGTCGACCAGAGCCGGTTCGTGCCCACCCGAACGAGAAGGTCGTCGATGTGGTCAGGACTGCTCTCCGTGAGAGCGGCAACCAGGGCCAGCCCCCCGAGAACTGGGAACTGCGAACGGAGCAGGGTGTGGTTATCAGCCAGGACCAGACGGTGCGGGAGGCCGGGTTGCTATCGGGCATGACCCTGTTTCTCAATCCTGAAGCCGGCGCGGGTGGTTGAGGGTCGACCTCAGCTGGTCGAGCCGAGAGTCTCTGAGGCAAAGCTGAAGGAGCAGTTGCGCCTTTGGGACACGAACGCCGGTGTTTACCGACGCCGAGGGTGGCTCCTACTGAACGTCGAGAATCTGTGCGTGGACGTGGCCATGGTGGCGAGTGCGGGCACCACTCCAACGCCGCCGGCGGCAGCGATGGGGGTTGGTTCACTGCCGCTCCCAATCGTGGCTGCTTGTTTCCGCCTGGATTATCACAACTTCGACCTTTGGCCGCCCTCCTTGACGTTCATCGATCCCATCTCGGGTGACCCCACCAACCCGCCGACGCGGGCACCTCATGATGAGCATGGCGAGATCCGTGACGCTCTAATCGACCAACATCCCGATACAGGTCTTCCCTTCCTGTGCATTCGCGGGGTGCGGGAATATCACCACCACCCACAGCACAGTGGGGACGACTGGCTCCTTTACAGGGAATCAGGGGAGGGCAGCCTTGCAGCCATCTGCGATCGGGTTTGGCGCTATATGGTGCGTAATGTCTTTGGTATCCGGGTCACGGTCCAGACAATGCCGCCACCAATGCCCATGCAGCTGGATTTGCGGCTCATGCAAGGCGATATTGACGCTCTGAAGAATCAACAGACCGTCCGAGTTGTCGTGGCGCCAACAGGTGGTGCCTAGTGACCACTGTTGGTCTTGAGTCAGTCAAGGAGTTCACCATCCCCGTGACAATTCTTGACGCCACACTCGACGCTTTAGCTAAAGCCGGACGTCGAGGCGAAGAGGCCTTTGTCGTATGGGGAGGAAAGATCGATGATGTGGGTGGTAGCGCGCACGTGATGTCTGCGATCCAGCCCGAGCAACAGCCCATCAGCACCCCTGACGGACTTCTAGTGGTGGTGGATGGTGATGCCCTCTTTGCCCTGAACCGAACCTTCTACCAGAGGGGCGAGGCAATCCTCGCTCAGGTGCACGCCCATCCGACGGAGGCTTTTCACTCCGACACTGACGACATGATGCCGCTGGCCACGACGACTGGTGCTCTTAGCCTCGTCGTGCATGACTTCGCTTGCCATGGACGCCACCAAATCGAGCAATGGGCATGGTATCGGCTCGTCGCCACCGGAGTATGGATGCCGCTGGATTCATCAACGACCATCACTCTGCGATGACGCTCCCCCGATTCTTCAGCCGAGTAGCGGACGCGGTCACTGGGGTAGCTCCTTCCATTGATTCCGAGCAGTTGGCGGAACATCTCGGTTCGGTGGTGGTCGAACTTCGTGCTGGCGAGCCGACCGCAGATGTGATCACGCAGCGAGTTGGCTATGAGCTAGCAGCGAACTTGCTTGCTCGTCTCTATCCTGCAATACGGCTTGAGGGGCCAGCAGAAGTGGTGGATGGAGCGGCGAAGTTGATTCATTCGATCAACCCTGACTGTGACCTCGATGAGGGATGGTCGGGCACGACACCCGGGCTTTCTTGGGCTGGAGCGCACGACGGTGATCAGCCGGCTGTGGTAGCTCACGGTTGGAATGTGACCCTCGATCCCGGTCGGACCCCCTTACGGTTTGAATGTTCGACTCCGGCAGCGCTTGCCGCGTCGGCCCTGGGTGTGGGCGAGGTATTTCGTTCCGTATTCGCCGACCATCTTGCCGTTGGACGTCATGCGCGGTCTGGGCCTCAGTCGATCAATCTGATTACCCTTGGGGCAGCGTCGCGGGTCGGCGGAGCCGGCGATCGGGCACTGGAAATGGGATCCATGCACCTGGCTGGGGCAGGGGCAATAGGCCAGGCCGCTGTGGCTGTGTTGAGGAGCTACCCCGCTGTTGGCCGGATCACGGTGGTTGATCCAGAGCAGATCGACCTTGGGAATCTGCAACGATACGTTCTCACAACTAGCGCCGACCCGAACCAACCGAAGACGTCTCTAATCGAGCGGGCCTGTGAAGGTACGTCTCTCAAGGTTGAGTCGGTGTGCACGGCCTGGGGCGATGATGATCGTTCTGGGCCAGGTGTGGACACTGTTCTCGTTGCGTTGGACTCGAGGGCAGATCGCATTGCTGTCCAGGCAGGCCTGCCGAGAGCTGCATATAACGCGTGGACCCAGCCTTCCGACCTCGGATGGAGCCGACATGAGGATTTCGGCGTTGAGCCGTGCCTGGCCTGTCTGTATTGGCCTCGGCGCCCAAGACCGAACCACCATGAGCTAGTCGCCCAAGCCTTCGGGGTTCATCCACTTCGCGCCCTCCATTATCTCGTGCAACGGCTCCCAGTTGGGATGCCTCTACCTGTGGGCGTCGTGCTACCGCTGCCAGGAATACCTGTACCTGAAGGCGCAGATGTTTGGTGCGTGCGCCCTCTCATCGCAGACATCGCCGTCCGATTCCGCCTGGACGGGGACGCCCAATCGGCTTGGGAGGCACGCACCCTGAATGACTTGTACCGGGAGGGAATTTGTTCGGGCGGCCTGGTTCGGCAACGAGATGCTGACCTCAGCCATGATGTACTCGTTCCCTTGGCACACCAGTCGGCGCTAGCCGGAGTCATGCTGGCTACCCAGGCGATCGTGGCCAAGGTACCGCCATGGCGGCGGGCACGTCCGCAGGCCGTCGAAGGTCGGTTTGATGTCCTCGCAGGACTTCCGCAACTCTTGGCGCGGCCACGAGTACGCACGGCAGGTTGCCTCTGTGGTGACGCTGCATATCAGGCCGAAGCTGCAAGGCGCCGCCATTCTCAGTAGCTTCGGCCGAGAGGGACTCCAGTCGGGGTGGGACGCCCGTCACCGACTCCAGATCGACGTACTGAGGCCCTACCCATGAGGCTGCTGGGCCGCTTGGCTTGCTTCCGACCGGACACGGCGTGCACGTCGTGCCTGGTGCTGATACTGAGCGATCGCGGGTGCTGAAGTTCCGGGCGTGTACAAGCTCGACGTGTGCTGTCGGCCAGTACCCGGCGGTCTGTCACCCATGGAAGGTAGGGCGATCATCGAGGCCCAGCCAGGCCGCCAAATGCAGTACTTGCGGGCCAGCGATCCGATACGGCGCCTCCCACTGGAAGAACAGCTCCAGCGCTTCGTTCGCCGGATCCCATCGGCTGCCGACTACCGCCGCCAACCACACGGACCACCATGCTTCGCGGTGCCACACCAGCAGCCGCTCGGATGTGTAGGCAATCCGCAGAGGACCCAAGGGCCGCCACTGGGGCGCGACGAGCGCTTCGGCCTGCCTGCGTCGGCGGCTGTTGCCGACTGCGCTCGTCACGCCGGTTAGGACCATGCCGAATCCACCGCCCAGAAGACACATGTGGCGTTCGTAGAGGACGCCCTCGAGCGCGTAGTAGCGCCAGCCGTATGCGGTGAGCTCGCCGTGCACGGTCTCCGCGGCATCCAGGAGCAGCGGGACGGTGCTGGACCCAGATCCAGCATCGTTCGCGTCCTTCGCTTCGCGTTCGAGAAGCCCGCTACAGGTCATCGTTGGCTACGGGCCCAATGGCCGGGCCGAACCCGTCGTCGAGGTCGACCAAGCGCGGGTACACCTCTCCTGCGTCGTCGATGCGCACGATGACGCCGAACTGGTAGCCCGATCGCTGGACAACGGCGCGGGCGACGACATCGTTCTCGCCCTGCCGGGTACGCCGGGGGGGAGGCTCGACCGTCACGACTCGGAGCCCGGCCTCCGCCAGGTGCGCCTCGACCTCTCGGCGCAGGCGCATGAGGGTCGGCTTGTCGTGGGCGCGCCGACCGGCCAGATCCCGCCGGTAGAACACAGCCGCGTCCAGGTCGGCTTCCACGGCGATGGGTATCCAGCGGCAGTAGAGATCTGGGTCGTTGGCGTGTCCGGCCTCCAGCACCTGCCGCCAACCCGACTCGCCGTATCGGTCGCGGATCGTCTCTACGACTGACTCGAGAGCACCGAGCGGCTGGACCGACACCCGGGCCTGGCCCGATGCGGGCCACTGGGCGCCGCCCTCGTCCTCCCAGCGCTCGGTCCTGGAAATGGTGATGGCCGACCAGACTTCCTCAGCTCGCAGGAGGAACAGGTGGTCGTGCGGTTCGTAGCTGGCGTATCGCCTGGCCAGCTCGACCTCGGCCACGAGAACGCCGTCGGCGGTCACCGATTGGGCTGTGGGCCCGGCGAGGCGTTCGCCGGTCAGCTGATGGTTCAGGGTCTGGGACATGTTGAGCCCTCCTCCGTCGTGTTCACGGTGGAGGGCCATGTCGCCGGCCCCGAGCGCCCGTCGTTCCCGACGGGGACCGCCTCCCCAAGAGGCTGCTGGCCATCCTATGCCCGGGCTGCGACAGCGCCGGGGGATGGAGCTGCCGGACGGCTCACCGGCAGGGCGCTCGGTTGCTCGGTGGGGTCGGGGCCGGAGCCGCTGCCAGCCGGGTGGCCATGCGGGCTGCGGGCGGCGGCTCCGGCGGAGCGACTATCGGCGGCGCCGGATGATCGGGGCTGGCCTGGAGGGCCTCGGCGATCTCCTGCTGGCGCCGGCGGAGTCCGGCCAGAGCCTCCTCGTGCTCAAAGGGCATCCCGAGTCGGGATCGGGCCCGGGCCGCCTCGTCCCTCGCCGCCGCCGCGGCGGCTCGGGCACCCTCCAGGGCGGCGTCGAGGCCGTGCAGGCGGCGCTCCAGCCGCTGGACCAGACCGGCCGGGTCCAGCTTGGCCAGCTCCTCGACCGGAAGGCGCACCTCGACGGCGGCGTCAGGGATGGCGACTCGGACCTCATCCGCGATGAGCCGGTCGGCGCCGGCAGTGAGGCTGAAGCCGCCGAGCTCTCCGACCTCGGACGAAGCTTCCGGGCCAGCCGGCAGCGTCGCTAACCGCTCGGTCAGGAGGCGGCGCAGGTGGGCGCCAGCGTCGGGCCGGCGGGTGTGGCGGGTGTGCTCGACGGTCATGGCGAAGCGCTCGGCCCTGGTATCGACCCGCCGCGCGATGGCCGCGGCCAGCTGGTCGGCCCGGGAAGAGGCGGCGACGGCCCGGCGCTCGGCGGCGGCCAGGGCGCCCCGCAGCCGATGCTGGTCGTCCAGGTGCGCCCGGCGCAGGCGGCCGAGCCGGGCCACGTCCGCATCCAGGGACGCCTTCTCGAGGATGAGCGGGTTTCCGGTGGCCAGCGCCTTGACCTCGGCATAGGAGAGGGCCTGGTCGCCGATGTCGTCGACCTCCCGGTCCAAGGCCCGGCCAGTAGCGACCTGGCCGATGAAGGTGGCCTTCCGCTCGAGGGTCTGCCACATGTAGATGTCGAAGCTGGCTTCGGTGGCGTAGCGGTAGATGGCCACCTCGGGGTTCTGGTTGCCCTGGCGGAGGATGCGGCCCTCGCGCTGTTCGATGTCGGCCGGACGCCAGGGACAGTCCAGGTGGTGCAGGGCGACGGCGCGGGCCTGGACGTTGGTGCCCACGCCCATCTTCTCGGTGGAGCCGACCAGCACCGCGACCCGGCCGTCCCGGCAGGCGGCGAAGAGGTCCGCCTTGGCCCCGTCAGTGGCGGCTTCGTGCACGAAGCGGATCACCCCGCCGGGAACGCCACGGGCCACGAGCAGCCGGCGCAGCTCGTCGTACGCGTTCCATCCTGAGCCGGCGGGCGTGGACACGTCGCAGAAGACCAGCTGCAGCCCGCCAGGCCGGGGATGGGGTTGCCCGGTGGGATCGAGGTAGCGGTGCGAGGCGGCCTGGGCGTGGATGGTGGAGATGCGCTCGGCTGCGGAGGCGAGCTTGCCACCGGTCGGATCGGGCGCCCGGTGCACCAAGCGCAGGTCGAGCGCGGCGCGTCGGCCGTCGCCGGTGACGGCCAGCATGTTGTCCTCGGAAGGCAGCACAGCCCGGGACCGCACCCGCTCGGCGCGGGCGGCGAGTTCGGCCACGTAGTCCCGAAGCTCGTCGGAGGCGGGCACCACCACGGTCTGGGCTCCGCCGCCGGCCACAGCGGGAACGGGAAGGGCCAGGTCCTCGTTGGTGCGCACATCGGCGACCTGGCGGTACAGGGTGAGCAGCTCAGGCACGTTCTGGAAGCGGGCGAAGCGGGTCTGCATCCGGTAGCCGGCGCCGTCGGGGGCCAGCTCAAGGGCGGTCACCGTGCGCCCGAACGTGGCGGCCCAGGCGTCGAAGGGCCCCAGCTCCACGTCGGCGAGCACGTCGGGGGCGAGGTAGGACTTCATGGTCCACGCCTCGGCGATGGAGTTGGCCACCGGGGTGGCGGTGGCGAAGGTGACCACCCGCGGTCCCCGCTCCCGGCGCAAGGCCCACAGCTTGGCGTCGAGGTCCTGGGCCCGCTGGGAACCCGGCGCCGCCATCCCGTCGATGGCCGAGTCGACTCGGCGGTTCTTGTACGCGTGCGCCTCGTCCACGAAGAGGTAGTCGATGCCCGTCTCCTCGAAGCGCACCCCGTCGTCCTTGGCCTCGACCGCGAGGAGGCGCTGATAGGTCTCCTCCAACTGCGCGATGCGCCGCTCGAGGCGTTTGACCGACAGCGCCTTGCCGTTGGTCGAAACGGCGAGTGCTTCCCGGCAGCGTTCCAGCTCCTCCGCCAGGTAGGCGGCGGTGAGCTCGGCGCCGAGGGGGAGGCGGGTGAAGCCGGCGTGGCTGAAGATCACCCCGTCCCAGCTGCCGGTGGCGCAGCGGGCGACGAACTCTCTGCGCCGCTCCCGGGAGAGCCGCTCTCGGTCTGCGACTAGGAGCCGCGCCATTGGATAGAGCTGGAGCCATTCGCGGGTGAACTGTTCGAGCATGTGGTTGGGCACCACCACTGCCGGCTTGGCGGCCAACCCCAGGCGGCGCAGCTCGGTGGCGGCGATGACCATGGTGGCGGTCTTGCCCGCCCCAACGGCGTGGGCGAGGAGGGCTCGGCCGTCGGTGAGGATGCGCGCCACCGAGTGGCGCTGGTGGGGATGGGGCAGGAAGGACCCCGACAGACCCGGCAGGCTGAGATGGCTCCCGTCGTGGTCCGCCACCACAACCGAGGAGAACAAGCGGTTGTAGACCTCGGCGAGGCGGGCCGCCCGGGCGGGGTCTTCCCACACCCAGTCCCCGAAGCGGGCGGCGAGGGCCTCCTGTTTGTCGCGCGCCGCGATGGTCTCGGCGTCGTTGCGCACCCGCCGCCCGTCGGGGCCCTCGTCGGTGACGGTGTGCTGGCGCTGGTTCAGCCCGGCGTCGAGCAGCGTCACGGCGTCGGCGCGAGCCGTGCCCCACTCCGACGACAGGGCCACCGACGCCCGGGCCCCGGCCCGAAGGGCCACGCTCCACCGGCCCAGGGCCGCTACCCGCTCCACCGCCACCTGCGCTCCAAGCACTTCGGCGCAGAACGCCTCGACGTCCTCGGCGGGGATCCACGGGGCGCCGAGGCCCGCTGATATCTCGCCCGGCTCGAGCTGTCGGGGCAGCACCTTGGCCAGGGCGGCGACGTTTGCCTCGAAGCGGGGCTCCTCCTCGGCGGCGGCCCGCGCCTCGGCCAGCTTGGTCCGAACGTTGCCCGACAGGTAGCGGGCGGCGGGCTCCCATGCCCCGCTCGTCGGGTCCTCGAAGGCGAGTCCGGCCAGCTCGGCTCGGGCGCCGGCGTTGTCGGTGCCGAGCAGCTCGGCCACCCGCTCAAGGCTCAAAGTCCCGGTCTCGTCCAGGCAGACGGCGATGGCCTCGGCGGGAGTGTCCACCCCGAGGCGGACCATCGGCGGGGAGATCACCCGCTCGGTGAAGATCGGGGCGGGTCGGGCCTGGCCGGTCACGTCGTCGAAGACCTCGAGGGCGGCGACGAGTGGCCAGTCGGGGTCCTCCCGGAACCCGCCCATCCGGGGCCGGATCCGCCGGGTCAGCTCCTCTCCGGTATCGGGGTCGACCCGCCCGGTGCCCACGGCGCGGAAGCGGTTGAGCGGCCCATGTCGGAGCCGGTAGGTGTCGTAGCGGCCGGACAGCTCTTCCTGGAGGGGAGCCAGTACGTCGTCGGGGGCGTCGTCGACCATGGCGGCCAGCACGGCCCGGGCCGCGTCGCGCAGGCCCACCAGGCGGCGCAGCTCGGAGAGCTCCGAGGCGAAGCGGGGCCGGTAAGCCTCCGGGACGCCGCCCTGCACCCGGGCCACTCCTGGGCCGGCCAAGACGAAGCTGCCCTCCTGGGCGAAGCGCAGATGATCCTCGGCACCCGACGCCGTTCGGCCGGTCGACTCGCGGGCCAGGGGTCGAGCGGGAGCGGGCGCGAGCACGGCGCCGGCGTCGCGGGCCTCCGCGGCGAGCCGATCGAGGGCGGCGGCGAGTGTCTCGGCCAGTTCCGCGGTGGGCTTCACGGTCAGCTCGGCCTGGCGGTACATGCCCCGATCTACGGCCAGCTCCCCGAGGATCGTCTCTGGTCGAGCGGCGAAGTACTCGTTGAGGAACTCGGTCTCGCCGGCCTGTTCGATCGGGGCGGGCACGGTCGTGGTCCACTCCGGCCCGACCGGTGGAGCGCCGTCGGGCCGGCGGCGCAGGATGAGCAGGTCGGCGACCACGTCGGTTCCCGACGAGGCCGAGAACGCGCCGGCGGGAAGGCGCAGGGCACCCACCAGGTCGGCCAGGGCGGTCATCTCGCGGCGCGCCGCGGGGTTGCGGGAATCGAGGGTGTAGCGGGAGGAGAGCAGGGCCACCAGCCCGCCGGGGCGGGTGAGGGCCAGCGACTTGACGATGCAGTAGTTGTGCAGGACGTGGCGTCCCCGGTTGTGGCGGGGGTCGTGGGGAACGACCTTGGCGAACGGCACGTTGCCGATCACCAGATCGAATCCCTCGGTGTCACCGAAGGTCTCGAAGCGGCTGTGAAGTATGCGGGCGCGGGAGCCGTAGAGGTGGGTGGCGATGGCGGCCGAGGTGCGGTCCGCCTCGACGCCGGTGATCTCGGCGCGAGCCGGGGCGAAGCCGATGAAGTTGCCCGAGCCGCAGCCCGGCTCGAGCACCCGGCCGCCTTCGAAGCCCAGTCCGGCCAGGGCCGACCAGACGGCTTGCACGACCTCGGCCGAGGTGTAGTGGGCGTTCAGGGTGCTGCGCCGGGCCTCCGCCCATGCGGCGTCGTCGCCGAGCAGGCGCCGGGCGCGCTGGCGGTGGGCTGCGAGGTGGGTGTCGGCGTCGTCGAAGAGTTGAGGCAGGCTGCCCCATCCGGACCAGCGGGCCAGGACGGCCTGCTCGTCCGGGCGGGCGGGGCGGTCCTGGTGCTCCAGTGCCTCCAGGATCTCGAGCGCGGCCAGGTTGGCGGCGAGCTTGGCGGCGGCCCCCGGCGGGGCCAGATCGGGCTGACCGGCGGGCCGGAAAGCTACGGCTGGGGCGGGGTGGTGACCTCGCTCCAGGAGCGATCGGCCCCGGACAGCGTCTCCGAGATCGCCGCCAGCGACTCCTGGTTGACCGACGGGTCGTTCTCGGGGATCGGGTTCTGGCCCGGGTCCGGCGCGCTCCCGTCCGCCAGCAGCTCCGCCGCCTGGCCCCTGGCCTGGTAGGCCCGGAGCCGATAGGACTCCAGGTCCTCGCCCGGTCGGGGCGGGCCGAGGATGCGGTCCCTCAGCTCGGCCAGGCTCGGGTCCGCCTCGGTCTCCGGTTGGCGGGGCGATGGTGAGCGGGGATGGATGGCCACCGTCGACCTCCTCTTCGGGCTGCGAGCGGTCTTCGTTCGCAAGGAGCGTGTCAAACAGGGACAGCTGTCCAGGGTGGGCCGCGCTCCGGTCCCGGCTCACACGCTATCCCCGCCCGGTCACGCGCCGGAGGCCCACCCTCGCGCCGGCGGGTGATGGGAGCGGGCGCCGCGCCGATGCCCCGGCGACCCACATCTCGGTTCCGCCGTCTCTGTCCCAGCAGGAGAAGCCGGATCGGGCCAGGGCCCGGGTGACGACCTCCGATGGGCCGTGGAGGAAGACGACCCGGTGGCGGGACGGGTCGTAGATCACCTCGAGTCGCGCTCCCCGCCAGGTGCCCGCCGGGGCGGCGGCCCACCCCGGCGGGCAGGGAGCCGAAGCCGTCCCTTCCGGGGGCGCCGGGCGGAAGTAGGGCCGCGTCATCGGTCTCGCCGATCGGTCGCCGGTGCCGGCTGGGCCATCCCGCGGGCCGGGTCCAATCGGGCCCGTGCGGCCAGGGCCGGGTCCTCCCAATACGGCCGGGTGCGCACGCGGATGGGAGGAAGGCTCCCGTGGATGAGCAGGGCATCACCGGCGGGCATCTCGCGCACCATGTGGGGGGCGACCAGCGGCTCGCGGGTGGTGGCGCGGGACTCCGACGCGGGGGCGGTGCCGGAGTGGGTACGCGATCGGGTTTCCACCTCGACCTCCCCGAGCACGGCGGCGACATAGCGGAAGGCCGCCGGGTCGGACAGTCCCCGGTAGAAGAGCTTGGAGAGGTGGTTGGTGAGCACGGTGTCGGCCTGGCGTCCGTAGGCGACCTCGATCTGGGCGATCGACTGCCACACCGTGACCAGCAGCACGCCGAGGCCGGCCAGGGTGGAGGCGTACTGGGGCAGGGAGCGCAAGGGCGTGTTGCCGGCCTCATCGATGACGACCAGCAGGGGCGGGTCGAGGGGACGGCCGGTGGCGGCCACGTGCAGGTAGACCTGTTTGACGAGGTCGTTGAGCAGGCCGCCGAAGGCGGGAGCCAGGCGGGCCTGTTCGTCGAGGGGGGCGCACAGATAGACGGTGTTGGCCCCCGAAACCAACCACGGAAGGCTGATGCTCTCGCCCTTCGAGGCGTCGGCCACCCCCGGATCCGCCCAGGGCCACACCACGGTCTGGGCGGTGCCATAGACCGAGGAGCGGGTCTCGTCTTCCATGGCCCAGATGCTCATGACTGCCTGGGCGGCACGGGCCGCGTCCTCGGACACCACCGGATCGGGAGAGGCCAGCAGCGAGTCGAGGGCGGTGCGGATCTCGCCGGGGGCGTCCGGGCTGGGCCGGTCCTGGACCAGGACCCACTCGCAGACCCGTCCCATGTCCACCCCGGCATGCGCGGCAATCCAGAGGAGCCCTGAGAGGAGGATCTCGGTCTGGGCCAGCCAGTAGCCCAGGCCGCCCTTGACGTCGTCTCCCCTGGGGGCTGCCTCGCACAGGGCGCGGGCGGCCCGCTGAGCACCGAGTGTCGTGGTGGCCGAGGCCAAAGGTGACCAGCTGGCCGACTCGGCCCCGGTGGTGCGGGTGGGGTCATAGACGCGGACCTGGCCGAGGCGCCGCCGCCACCCGCAGGTGGCGGCGAGAAGATCGGCCTTGACCGAGGACAACACGGCGGGACCGTCCCAGGTGAGGATCCCGCTCACCGCCGCTGAGGTCTTCCCCGACCGGGACGGCCCGATGAGCGCCACCGCTCCCCGATCCCCGACGCCAGAGGGCCGTCGGGCCCGGAGCCGGCCGGGCTGGGCAGCGGGTGCCTCGGTCGCCAAGGTCACCCGCCCGGCCCGGCCGAGAAGGAACCGGCCGGGCTGGGGGCCGCTTACCACAAGAGCCTTGAGATCGGGACGCTTGGCGAAGCGCGCCCGGGAGTCGACTCCGAGCGGGGAGCGGGGCAGCGTCCCCACCCGCGAGCGGTGCACCAGGTGGGCGAGTCCGGCGATGACAGCACCGATCGCGAGGGCGGCGGCGGCGGTGGCGGTCCAGTACAAGGCGGGCCCGGGCAGGCCGGCCGCCTGGGCGGCGCCCCAGGCGGCCTTCGGGTCGCCCAGGTGGGAACGCAGGCGTGCGGCCGCGGCCAGCGCCTGGGTGAGGCTGGCGTGCCACCCTCTCCCGTGTGACAGGGCAGCCAGGGCGGCGCCGGCCCACACCGTCCCGCCGATGCCCACGACCGCCCCGCCTAGGCCGAGGACGGCCAGCTCGAATCCCGAGATGCCTCCGGTTCGCTCCATCCTCGACTAGGTCCCGGTGTGGCGCAGGGGCAGCGACGTTTCCGCCGTCTCCTCCGTGCTGCATCGTTCGGCGGCCATCTGCAGTCGGAGCTTGTCGGCGTCGGCCTCGAGCTCGCAGATCTGCTCGGCGCTGAACCCGTACTGGGCCAGGACGGCCAGATCGAGGTGCCAGTGGTGACGGCTGCGCTCCTCCCACTCCTGCCAGGCGGCGTCGTAGGCGGCGGCCAGGTCGGCCCGGGCCCAGCCGTTGATCCGGCAGACATGACGCACGGCAGCTTCCAGCATCCAGGCCTTGTCCTCTACGGCGGCGATGGTGCCGGTCCGTCCGACGTGCTTGACGGCATGGCAGCGGGGGCACAGAGCGATGAACCCGTCCAGGCGCTGCACGTGGGCGGCGTCGTCGTAGGACCAGCGCTCGTGGCACTCCACCGCGTGGCGGCGGCCGGCGCCGCCGCAGATCTCGCATCGATGCCCGGCCGCGTCGTAGGCGGCCCGGCGAATGCGGCCCCAGGCGGCCGCGCTCACCAGGTCCCGGAAGTTGGAGGCCCAACAGGTCGCGGGGACCAGCTCGAGGGACAGCCGCGGGGGAGATGTCGTGGCCGTGGTTCGGGGGCGCACACCAGGCGGGTTCGGCGGTGTCGGTGGGAGTCCGGAATTCATCGAGATGGTCCTTTCCGTGGGAGTGGTCGGTCGGCGCTGCGAGCGCCCAGGCGGTCGAGGCGCGCCGTGACGAGGGCGGCGCTCCCGGAACGATCCGCTTGCGGAGGGGCCCGGCCGTCGCGGCTGAGCTGGCGGGGCCGCTCGACGCCGGCGGCGAGGCCGGAGGCGATGGTCCGGCGGGCCTCGCTCTCGGGTAGCCCCGATCGAAGGGCTGCGTTGACCAGCGCCTCGGTGGCCGCGGCGGAGTCGAGGGCGCCGGCGCCGACCAGCGTTCCAGCGGCGAAGGCGGCCCGGTTCAGCCGGTGATTGCGGGAACCCTCGGCGGTGCCGGCCACCGCCGCGCACTCCCCGGCCAGCGCGGCGCGGGCGTAGGCCGAGGCATCGAGACGGATCGGCGGCCGCTCGGCGGAGGCCTCCCGCTGGGGCGGGGAGGCGAGGCGCAGGAGGCATCTCGGGACGCGCGGCAGTCCTGCGGGGACGCCGGCAGTCACCACCGCTCCGGTTGTGGGGTCGGCGAAGCGGTAGCGCCCGCCGTCGGGATGCCGGGAGGGGGGAGCCACGACGTATCCCCCGACGCCCCGGGTGTCCACGCCCGGGACCACCGCCGCCTTGGTCGGGAGTCCGGTGGCGGTGAAGTAGAGGTGCCATCCCCGCCCGGTTCGGACTGCCGGCCCTAGCCGCAGCCGTCCGGGACCGATCTGGTCGAGAAGCGAGAGGGGACCGTCGACGTCGACCACGTCGATGCTCACCCCGGTGCGCACCCCGACGTTCGCCTCCGGTGAGGCAGACCACCACGCCCGGAGGCGGCGGGGGTCGCAGGTAGCGTCGTGAAGGCCGTGGGGGGCGAGGCGGCCGTCGGGGCTCTTGGCCCGGGGCCGCAGCGGAAACACCGGCCATCCCGCAGCGGCGTAGGCCAATGCAGCGGAGAGCTGCGGGTTGGTCTCGCTCACGCCGCCCACCTCTCCGCCTCGGTCGGGGCACCCATGACGCGGGCGTCGGTGTCGCAGATGACCGACTCGACGCCCGAAAGCTGGTGCTGGACCACCGCGGAGCGACCGGCCAGCTTCCATAGCGCCCGGCCTCGCCCGAGGTGGGCCACGACGTGGCGCTCCTCGTCGGAAAGCCCGAACACCTCGGCCCCGGCACGGAGTTGCTCGGGAGCTTGACGCAGCAGGACCCGAGTGGCCGCGTCGGAGAGCAGCCCGGCGGCGATCTTGGCGGTGGCGGTGCCGTCATCGGCCTGGGCACCCAGATCGGAAGGGCGGTGCGCCACCGCAATGTTGGCCACCCCGTAGGTCCGCCCGAGCTTGAAACAGCTCTGCAGGTACCGAGCGGTGGCGAGGTTGGCCAGAAGCGCCCAGGCCTCATCGATGACCTGAACCCGGCGCGGACCAGAACGCGACAGCAGCTGGGACAACCAGCCGGTGGCGGCCACCATGACCAAGGGCAGGGCCTCGGAGTCGACGGGGATGGCCGACAGGTCGAGCACGACCCCGGGGCCGTTCCAATCGATCGAGACGGTGGAGGCGCCGTCGAACATGCCCCGCAGGGAGCGGGACACGAGCTTGTCGAGCGCGAAGCCCAGCGTCGCCAGGTGGTCGGCGAGCTCAAGAGGGGGCCGCCGCAGCCGCTCGCACAGCTCCGAGGTCGGAGCGGCGAGCACTCCGGCGACATCGGCCAGGGTGGCGGGACACCTCCGATGGCGAAGGTCCTCCACGATGGCGAAGACGGCGGCGTCTTCCACCTGGGCCAGGGGCCGGTCCAACACGGTCGCCGCCAGCGCGGTCACCATCTCGGCACGGCGCAGGGCAGCTTGCTCGGCCTCCACGCCAGCCAAGGCGGCCCCCGCCTCGAGAGGGTTGAGCCGGGTGGCACCTCCAGGGCAGAGACGCACAACCGGGATGCCGAGGCGGGCGGCGAAGCCGGCGTATTCGCCCTTGGGATCGGCGATGGCGAAGAAGCGGCCGCGGCCGCCGGTCCCGTAGATGGCAGACATCCGCCACAACAGCGATTTGACCAACGCGGACTTGCCGTTGCCGGGCTCGCCCAGCACCCAGGCGTTGGGGTTGGTCACCGCACCGACGGCGTAGGCCTCGAAGGGATCCCAGCAGAACTCCGCCCCGCCGGCCAAGACGTCGAGACCGATGTAGCAACCGGCGTGACCGAAGCTTGACTGCACCGAGAACGGATAGATGCTGGCGACATGCGCGGTCGTGCCGCGGTGCTCGCGCAGGCGCAGGACAGGGCGCATCGATGGTCTCCTCTCAGGCGAGCAGGTGGCGGGGCGCAAGCCCCAGGGGTAGCGACGCGCCCCAGGCCAGGTCCTGGCGCCCGTCGAGGGAGCGAAGCTCCAGGCCCGCCTCGCGCCCGGCCTGGCAGACCTCCTCCGCGGCGGCGTCCAGAGCCTCCTCGTCGGTGGCGGCCACCCCGACCAGGCCGACGTATCGCATCTCGGCGAATCCGGAGACCAACTCGGCCTCCCGTTCGAGAAGGGCCTGGGTGGCGCGGCGGTGGCGGGCGTCGACCCGGCGCCCTTTGTCCTCTCGGACCGCGGCGTCGGAGTCGAGCTTGACCAGGTCCCGTTCGATGGCCCGTCGGGACCGGTACGCCGAGACCGGGCAGCAGTACACCGTCATCGTCCTGTTCAGGCCAGCCCCGGCCAGGAACGGCTCCAGCCACGCCGGTCCGACCGGTACCCGGGGCCAGCCGGCCACCAGGAAGATGCGGTGCCAGGCACCATCGATCCGCACGGAGTCCCATCGAGTCTCCAATGCCATCGGCCCGGCGCCCGACGCCGAGACCAGCCCCAGCCGCTCGACGAGCCGCCCTCCGACGGCTCCTTCTCGGGTCGAGAACGGATCGGTGCGCGCCCGCAGCAGCCGGCGGATCTCGGCTGCGGACAGGGGGTCGCCGACGACCAGCGAGGCGTCCCGCGCCCCGCGGAGGAGGGCCTCGACCGACGAGGCCAGCGCCCGGCCCAGCGCCTCGTCCCCGCCGCCAGGGTTGCGGCGTCGACCCAGCCGGTCCCGCGACACCGTGATGGTCACCACCACCTCGTGCGCGGTGGCCACCCGACTGGCATCGGCGAGAAGCTCGCTATAGCTGGCGGCGGCCTCGTGATCGACATCGGCCTGGCGGGCGCCGACCAGCCATTGGTGGTGCTGGCCGAGACCCGACGGGCGCGCAGCGTCCGACCACGAGACGTGCGCCACGGCGCTGCCCTCGGTGGCGAACTGGTTCAGCAGGTCGCCCCAGCCACCCACCAGGCGGTCCTGCTCGGCCCGGGAGGCGACAACAAAGGCCGAGCTGGCCACCCGCACGGCCGCGGTGAGGGTGTGAGCAACCGAGTCGGCCACCGCGCCAAGACGTTGGCGGCCCCGCCAGGGGACCTCTACCACGGACAGGCCGGCCAGGCAGGGCGGAAGCGGCGTCTTTTCGCCGTCGAGGAGCAGCGGTACGGGCACCAGCCACCGCCGGCCCCGCCCCACGCGCGCCCAGGACCACGAGCCGAGCACGGCCGCCCACTCCCAGGCCGTTCGACCCCCGAGACGGGCGAAGGCGGCGGCGATCCCGAGCACCGCCGGGACGACAGCCGCCAGGATCGGCGCGCCCGCGGTGGTGGCCGCCACCGAGACGAGGAGTCCGCCACCCACGAGAGCGCACTGGGCCACGCCCAGGCCGAGGAACACCCCCGCGCCGTCGGGAGGATCGAAGCGGTAGAGGCGACCGTCGCGCTCAGCGGGCATCGGGGTCCTCCGGTGCCGAGGGTGGCCTCCGCCCCGTCCCCGGACCGCCGGGCCGTCCAGTCGGGCCCCTCGAACGCTCGGCAACGGGGGCGGTGGCGGCGCGCGTTCCCGTGCGGGCGGCCCCTCCGGCTGCTGCCGCACCCGCTCCGGCGGCGGAGGCCGCGGCTCCGCCCGCAGCTCCTGCTGTGGTCCCGCCCGCCCCCGCGGTTGGGGTCCCTCCGGGTGCTCCCGACGCCAGGCTGGACAGACGGGATCGTCCGACTGTGCGGGTGTAGTAGCTGGCCGACAGGGCCTGCTGGCCGGCGCGGGCCGGACCGCCCCGGATGCCCGAGGCGACCATGGCCCCTTCGGTCAACGGGAGCAGTCGGGCGACAAGCAGGGGCGAGAAGGCCGCCACCCCAAACGCCGCCGCGGCGGCAAGGAGGACCCCCACCGTATTTGCCACCCCGCCGCCGCCGGCGCCACCCCCGGCTCCGTCGGGGGTGGCGAGCGCAGTGGAGATGGCCGAGGGACCCCCCGCGTGCGCTGCCGCCGCGGCGGCCACCACCAATGCGACAGCCACGACGAGCTTGGAGAGAATCAGCGCGCCGAGAAGCTCGATGGTCTTCCGCGCAGTGCTCCGCAACGCCGGCCACAGAGCCGCGGCGAAGACCAGGGGAGCGAGGGCCACCACTATGTAGATAAGGGCGGCGCGGATCACCAGCTCGGCCACCAGCACGATGCCGGCCAGGACGCTCACCAACGCGAGGAGCAGGACCACCAAGCCGCCTACGGCGCCACCGCCAAGGCCCGCCAGGGTTCCGACCGTGGCGGTGAAAGAGTGCACGTCTTTGGCGAATTGGCCGAGTAGACCCTGGGAGAGACCGTCAGTGAGCCGAATGAGGACCTGGGTGGCTCCGACCAGACCAACCATGCCGAGGACAGCCATGGGCGCTTCTACGCCGATGCGCCGAGCCATCCCGCCCACGTCGCCGGCGAGTGCCCCCTGGGTGATCCCGATCAGGAGGAAGCCGACCATCAACAGCCCGCCGATGCCGGCCATCGTCAGGTACGGCCCGCCGCCGCCCGAGAACCAGGGCGCCGACACATCGGGGTCCACTCCGTGGATGAAGAAGTTGAAGACGCCTCCCACGACCCACTCCAGGCTCTGAAGGACCCAGGACGTCAGCCCGGCGAAGATCAGATGCACGCCACCCGAAGCAGCGCCGCCCAGAGCGTCGGCGACCCAGCCCAGGGGGTTGGGGAACCCCACGCCCAGCACGTTCACTGCTAGGCCTCGCTTCCGATCCGCTGGAAGCCGACCAGGGCGGAGTCGAAGGCATCGGCTGCCCAGGCGGGCTCCTGGTTGCTGGTCTGGGGCGTCGGTCCGGGGTTCTCGGTGACGGAGGCGACCTCCCACCGGGCGGCGGCGACCGCCCAGGCGAGATCGGCGGTGACCGTCTCCCAGTGCGCCTGGGGCGCGGCCACTCCGGGGGCGCAGAGGACCGTCACCACCCACACCTCCACCCGGGCAGTGGGCGGCTCGAAGCTGTCGACCTTGGCCGCCAAGGGACGGACCAGCCACCACGCCGGCCCGGACGCCGCCCGGAGGCTCTGGCGGGCCGCCGACATGTCCGCCACGGTCTGGGCAGCCAGGTGGGGGCCGGTGCCGGGCGTGGCGATCGCCAACACGGCTTGGTCGATCTCGGAGTCACTGAGATACAGCCAGTTCTGCGAGGCAGTGGCGAAGCCGACCGCCGCGTCACGTGCGCTGCCGGCGCTGGGAGCCGACGCCGCCATGCCTGTGGATCGCGCCGAGCCGACACCTGCGGCCGGAGTGGGGTTCGAAACGGAAGGCTCTCGCGGCGGACTGTCAAGCCGGACGGTGACAAAGCAACCGATGACCACCGCGCCGATCAGGGCGAGGCCGAGCACACGTCGCCGGCTCATCGTGACGTGGCGGCCTGGAACAACAAGTTGATCGCCGTCGGCGCAACACCGGCCAGCACTGCCCCGACGAGGCCGCCAATGGCCAGGACCTTGCCCCGGGAGGCGTTGGCGTAGCTGCCGCCTTCCCGGGCCAGGCCGTACATCCCGGCCCCGACGAGCAAGGCACCGAGGCTGCCCCACAGGGCGATCATCTGGGCCCAATCGAGCAGCTGCTGGATCAGCCCGGCGCCGGGCATCCCCGACGCGCTCGGGCTGACCTGGACGATGTCAGCCAGCATCCGAACCACGCTCACCTCCCGACTCCGAGCTACGACCAACTAGGCCGGGAGCGGGCAGAAACTTCGCGGGGAATTTCGGGTGACGCCGCGAACTGGGGGAGGTGCGGCGGGCCTAGTTCGGCATGGGATCCGAAGGCAAGAAGTGGGCGACCTCAGCGGCGGTAGTGGTGGTCGGGGTAGCCGCCATCCTCCTGGGAGTGCCCCTGCTGGCCCTCGGCCTGCCAGAGCGGGGCGCGCCAACCGGCCTGGGAAGCGGCACGCCAGCGATGGCGGGCATACCCCCCTCGGTCCTGACCGCGTACAAGGCGGCCAACGGATGGTGCCCGGGCCTCCGCTGGCAGCTCGTTGCCGGCATTGGGCACGAGGAGTCCGGCAACGCCACCACCGACGGCGCACGCGTCGATCCGCTCACCGGCGAGGTCACCCCGACCATCTTCGGTCCGCCCCTCGACGGCACCGACGGGACCCAGCGATTACCGATCGGTCCCTGGCTGGGCTGGTTCGGACTACCCGGTCCCTGGCAGCAGGCAGTTGGACCGCTGCAGTTCCTCCCCGGCACTTTCGCAGCATGGGCTGTCGATGTCACCGGGTCCGGAGCAGACCCCAACAACATTTACGACGCCGTGGACACGGCGGCCAACTACCTCTGCCAAGGCCACAACGGAGCCATCACCGACGAGCGAGCAGCGATCCTCAGGTACAACGACGATGAGGGCTACGCGTCGGCCGTCCTGGCGTATGCCAACTCGTTGCCCGCCACGTGATTCGTGCGCGGTTTGTCTGTCTCAGGCCTAGATCTGCTGATCATCCGTCAATGACGTCCCACCGCTGAATGCAAAGGGGTAGGCACAGGCATGAACAGCCACTCCCGGAAGGCGGTTCAGTCCGAAGCCTGGACGCCTTCGAAGAGGAAGCCGATGAGATCCGGATCATCGAGGATGGTCCAATCCGGGGCCATGAGCTTGGCGTAACGCTCGAAGTAGAGCAGCTGCTTGGCGACGAGCACCAGCTCGCGAGGCAGGCGGACTTCGTACCGGGTTCCGATGCGGACGATATCTATGAGGACTTGCCCGTACGATATTTCGGAGAGCGGTCGTTCCAGGATGGGTTCGACTATGTGGGCGATATCGCGGGCGGACTGCTCGAGGTCGGCGGGTTTCAGGACGGCGCCCATCTCGTAGATGGCCTTGGCCACTGCCTGGAAGTCCTTGTGGACGAGGAGGGCCGGCAGACCGGTGCGGATGACGGTTCGGGTAGCGTCGTCGAGGCTGCCGCAGATCCCGAAGTCGAGGAAGACGACGTCGCCGTCGGTATCGAGCATCAGGTTGCCGGCGTGCACGTCGCCGTGGAAGAAGCCGTGTTGGAGGGCTCCTTCCATCCAGGCGCGGACCCCCTGCTTGAGCGCGCCGGCAAGGTCCCAGCCGGTCGTGCCGAGACGGGCGAGATCGTCGATCTTGTAGCCGTGGATCCGCTCCATCGTGAGGACGCGGGGCGTTGTGAGGGGCCAGTGCACGGTAGGCACCCGGACCTTGCCGTTGGCACCGAAGGCCCGGAGGTTGGCCGCGAAGAGCTCCATGTGGCGCGCCTCGGTGACGAAGTTGAGCTCTTGGGCGAGGGTCGCGGCGAAGTCCTCGACAACGGCGACCGGGTTGGCCATGCGGCCTCTGGTCGAGGTTCGCTCCAGCAGGCGAGCGATCCGTCCCAAGATGGCGAGGTCGGCGCGCAGGCGGGGGGCGATGCCCGGCCGTTGCACCTTGACCACCACCTCGGTCCCGTCGGCCAGTTCGGCGGAGTGGACCTGGGCGATGGAGGCGGAAGCCAAGGGCTTGCGCTCGAAGCTGCGGAACAGGAGGTCGGGGTGTCCACCGAGATCCGCGGTGACCACCCCGACGATGTCGTCGAAGGAGACGGGGGGCACCTCGTCGAGGCAGGCCCGGAACTCCTCGGCGAGCACCTCCGGGAAGAGCCCGGGGCTGGAGGCAATGAGCTGGGCCAGTTTCACGTAGGTCGGGCCGAGCTCCTCGAAGGCCCGGCGCAGCTCATTGGCTCCGGCGACGCCCCGGTCTTCCCGGTGGGCCCGGCGGGCGAAGCGCGCCGCATGGCGGGCCAGCACCGCGCCGGTTGCGACCGCCCGGCCGGCGGCGGCTGAGCGGCTCTTTGGAACCTCTTGGCTGAGTTGCTGAGAGCGGTCCACGGCCACCGGCTCCTAGGGCCTCGACAACGATGTAACAAAAGCGTACAGTTGTCACAGTCATGATGTCCAACGGCGGCCCCGCCGCGGTCGACGACGGCTCGATCCTCGATCTGGGCCTGAGGCTCACCGGTGTCCCGCCCGTTCCTCCCGAAGAGCTCGACCCCTACCTCGACGCCGCCGCCCGCTGCTTCGGGCGGTTCGGGATCAGCCGCACCCGGGTGCCGGACGTGGCCGCCGAGGTGGGGGTGTCCCGAGTGACCGTCTACCGCCAGGTGGGCACGGTGGAGGACATGGCCCGGATGCTGCTGGCCCGGGACATGCACCGCCTGCTCATGGCACTTCCGGTTGCCGTGCAGGGCGCGGTCGGACCCGACGCGGTGGTCCGGCTGATCGAAACGACGATCGGACAGGCCCGGGCCCATCCGGTGCTGACCAAGGTTCTCGAGGACGAGCCGCAGCTGATCGGCCCCGTGCTGGTGGCCGACCTCGGCACCGTGGCCGGGCGGGTGGCCGACGTGGTGGCCCCGCTGCTGGAGGCGCTCATGGATGCCGGACAACTGGCCCGCCGCGATGCCCGGGTGGTCGCCGAATGGCTGGTGCGCCTGACGGTGACCCTCATCCTGGCCCCGCCGCCCGGTGACCTGCGCGCCTTCCTGGCCGAGTTGATCGTCCCGGCTCTGGCCCCCACCGAGGAGGAGCGATGACGACGACGCTTGAAGCCCCGGATGTTTACGACGCGGCGCGCATCGACGGTGTCCGCCCGGCCGACGTGGCCCGGCTGGCAGAGGTCGCCACCGCCCTGGCCCGCAACGGCCTGGTCACGGTCGGTCGGCGGGGAGGAGGCATGGCGCTGCAGCCCCGCCAGCAAGCTCCCCGGGCTCTGGCGGTGGCGTTGCGGCGCAGCTTCGCCGACCTCGGCCCGACCTTTATCAAGTTCGGCCAGCTCATCGCCTCCAGCCCCGGCCTGTTCCCGGAGTTCCTGTCCTCGGAGTTCCGCCGCCTGCTCGACTCGGTGCCCCCTGAGCCCGTCGGGCGGGTCCGCGGGGTCATCGAGCGGGAGTTCGGCCGCCCCCTCGCCGAGACCTTCGCCGACTTCGACGACCGTCCACTGGCGGCGGCCTCGGTGGCCCAGGTGCACCGCGGCGTTCTCCACGACGGCACCGAGGTGGCGGTCAAGGTCCGTCGTCCCCGCTTGCGGGCCCGGATCGAGCAGGACCTGCGGCTTCTCCGCCTCCTGGCCGGGGTGCTGGCCCGGGCCGGAGCGCTGGGGGAGACGCTGAACCCGACGGCGGTGGTGGAGGATCTCGCCGCCACGATCCGCGCCGAGTTGGATTTCCGCGCCGAGGCGGAGTCGATGGTCGCGTTCGCCGCCAACCTCGAATCATCGGGCGCCGACCACGGCTGCGTGGTGCCTCGGCCCATCGACGGGCTGGTCACCGAACGGGTGCTGGTCATGACCTTCGTCGAAGGTGTACCGGTCGACGACGGCAGCGCCCTGCGGGCCGCCGGCCACGACCTGGAGGGTCTCGTCCGCACCGGGGTGCGGGCGTGGCTGGAGGGGGCGCTGGCGCACGGTCTGTTCCACGGAGACGTGCACGCCGGCAACCTGTTCGTCACCCCGGCGGGCCAGATCGCCTTCCTGGACTTCGGGATCATGGGCCGCCTCGACGAGCGGACCAGGCTCGTGCTGCGGAGGGCGCTGCCGGCGTTGCTGATCGACGGCGATTTCCGAAGTGTCGTGCGGGCCGTGTTCGACCTGGGGGCGGCCACGGGTCCGGTCGACGTCGAGGCGGCCACCGCGGATGTGCGCGAGCTGCTCGAGCCCCTGGCCGCCAAACCGATGGGCGAGATCAGCTACGGGGAGCTGCTCGGACACGTCCTGTCGGTCGCCACCCGCTATCACGTGGTGCTACCGCGCGAGCTGGTGCTCGTGGTCAAGCAGCTCGTGTACTTCGAGCGCTACGCCAAGGAACTCGCGCCCCGCTACCGGATCCTGGCCGACCCGACCATCCTCGGCCACCTCGTCGACGACCGCGCCCGGACCGCCGAGCCGCCGTCGGTGCGGGCCCGGGCCGACACCCGTGAGCTCGACGGCCCCGGCGGCGGGCTGGCCGTGCCCCGAGTGGGCGAGGTGCGCTTCTCCTGGGACTACACGCGGTCACAGCGGGACCTCACCAAGCTGTACGAGAAGGCCAAGCGCTCCCAGTGGAACGCCGCCACCGACATCGACTGGTCCATCGACGTCGACCCGCTCGACACCGGGGGCATGGCGTCCTACCTGCCGATGGTCGCGGCGGAGTCCTTCGAGCGGTTCAGCGACGCCGAGCGGGCCGAGGCCGCCCGCCAGTTCAACGCCTGGATCACCAGCCAGTTCCTCCACGGCGAGCAGGGCGCCCTGCTGGCGACGGCAAAGCTGGTCGAGGAGGTCCCCTGGACCGAGGCCAAGTACTACGGAGCCACCCAGGTCATGGACGAGGCCCGCCATGTCGAGGCCTACGCCCGCTACCTGGACGACAAGCTCGGGCTCGCCTACCCGGTCAACGACAACCTCCGCCAGCTGCTCGAGATGGTCGTAACCGACGCCCGCTGGGACATCACCTATCTCGGCATGCAGATCATCGTCGAGGGGATCGCGCTGGCCGCCTTCGGGCTCATCCACCAGTTCTCGACCGAGCCGCTCATCAAGCAGATCACCCGCTACGTGATGGCCGACGAGGCCCGCCACGTCGCCTTCGGGACGCTCTCGCTGGCCGGTCTGTACGACGAGATGGCCGGCGCCGAGCGGGCCGAGCGGGAGGACTTCGTCGTCGAGGCCGCCTGGCTGATGCGCGACCGCTTCCTGGCCACCGAGGTGTGGGAGCGGCTGGGGATCCCCCTGGACGATGGGCTGCGGGACTCGGCGAACTCACCGATGCTCCAGCTGTTCCAGCGGGTGCTGTTCGCCAAGATCACCCCGAACCTCCGCAAGATCGGGCTGCTATCGGAGCGCCTCACCGGCCGGCTGGTCGGTATCGGCGCCATGCCCCCTGAGGACCTGTGAGGACCCGACATGCCTGCTGTGTGTGACACCGACGCCGACAACATCCTCATCCGCCTCCTGCTGACCCCGGAGGGCCGGGCCGACCCCTACCACTTCTACGACGAGCTGCGCGAGGC
>Ga0209810_1000877_pt1 | contig 54098 bp, 56 predicted proteins | sample Coa_R1_7_FD_187159 | JGI IMG/M metagenome (GOLD analysis project Ga0209810, IMG submission 187159) | Surface soil microbial communities from Centralia Pennsylvania, which are recovering from an underground coalmine fire - Coalmine... | ecosystem: Environmental > Terrestrial > Soil > Unclassified... | reverse complement strand
GCGCGGTCGCCCGGCCCCCAGTCGTTGCCGCCGGTGCGGAAGAGGTTCTGGCCGTAAATCGCGATTCGCACCGGCCAGATCGTGAAGAGCGCGAGCGCCACAGGCGCGGACGAGAGCGCAAGGACGCTCCGCGCGCGGCGGTAGCTGCCGAGGCCGCCGAAGCGGCGGGCGGCGCCGTAGAGCAGCCCGCCGCCGAGCCAGTACACGGCGACCGCATAGATGAGGCCGCCCAGGAAGGCCCAGACCGGAATCAACGAGGCCGAGAACGAGGCGTCGTTGAGGAGGTGGCGCGCGACCGGAGTCCCGAGCACGGCTGCGATCCCTGCGAGCCCGGCGATCGCGGTGAGCGGCTCCTGCCGCGCCTCGATCGCCTCCACCGACTCGTCGCGGAGCGAGACGAAGACTGCGCGCGGAGCGACCAGCACGGCCGGCGCACGCAACCACCAGGTTCGTTCGAGCGCCGAGCTGTGTGCGGTGTCGGCCGTCGCAGCCATCGCGATGAGGTTAGCCCGGATGCGTCAGATGGTGACGGAGGCCAGGACCACGAAGACGACGCCCCCGAGCACGAGCCAGCTACCCGAGACCCACGCCCACGTGCGTAGCTGCGAGCGCTTGACCGGATCGGTCTGGGCGCCGAGCAGCAGGAGCGCGGCGATCAGGGAGACGAACGGGAAGAACAGGGCCGCCAGCACGGCTCCGGCGACGGACGCGCCGCCGTAGCCGGCAGCGGACGCGTGCGGCGGGACAGAGCCTGCCTCCATGGCGGAAGTCTGACGCCCGCCATCCGGCGCGACAAGTGTCCCCTTGGGACGGGCCTAGGCGGCTACGACCGCGGGCTCCGGGAGCACGTTCTGCAGGAAGCGGCCCGTGAAGCTCTCCTCCACCTGCGCGACGTCCTCGGGCGTGCCGACCGCGATCAGCTCGCCGCCCGCCTCGCCTCCCTCCGGTCCGAGGTCGATCACCCAGTCGGCCTGCTTGATCACGTCGAGGTTGTGCTCGATCACGATCATCGTGTTGCCGCCGTCGACGAGCCGCTGCAGCGTCTCGAGCAGCTTCTCGATGTCCGCGAAGTGGAGCCCCGTGGTCGGCTCGTCGAGGATGTAGAGCGTCTTGCCGGTCGCGACCTTGCACAGCTCGGCCGCGAGCTTGACCCGCTGAGCCTCACCGCCGGAGAGCGTGGTCGCCGGCTGGCCGAGCTTGATGTAGTCGAGCCCGACGTCGTGCAGCGTCTGCAATCGGCGCCGGATCTTCGGGATCTTGGCGAAGAACCGCAGTGCCTCCTCCACCGACATCTCGAGCACGTCGGCGATCGAGCGTCCCTTGAAGCGCACCTCGAGCGTCTCGCGGTTGTAGCGCGCGCCCTTGCAGGTCTCGCACGGGACGTAGACGTCGGGCAGGAAGTGCATCTCGATCTTGATCTGCCCGTCTCCCTTGCACGTCTCGCAGCGCCCGCCGCGCACGTTGAACGAGAAGCGCCCGGGCTTGTAGCCGCGCACCTTCGCCTCGGGAGTCAGCGAGTAGAGCTCCCGGATGTGCGTGAAGAGGTCGGTGTACGTCGCCGGGTTCGAGCGCGGCGTCCGCCCGATCGGCTTCTGGTCGATCTCGATCACCTTGTCGAAAACCTCGATGCCCTCGACGCCTGCGTGAGCGCCCGGTTTGACCCGCGCGCGGTTCAGCCGGTTCGCGAGCGCCTTGAAGACGATCTCGTTCACGAGCGTCGACTTGCCGGAGCCCGAGACCCCGGTCACGCAGATGAACTTGCCGACCGGGAACTCGACGTCGATGTCCTTGAGGTTGTGCTGCGCCGCCCCCCGGACGAGGAACGTGCCGCGATCCTCGTCGCGGCGCTCGGGCACGGCGATTTCACGCGTTCCGGAGAGGAACTGCCCGGTCACCGACTTCTTGTTCCGCTCAACCTTCGTCGCCGGGCCTTCCGCAACGACCTCGCCGCCGTGCAGGCCGGCGCCTGGACCCATGTCGACGAGCCAGTCGGAACGGCGCATCATCTCCTCGTCGTGCTCGACGACGAGCACCGTGTTGCCGAGGTCGCGCAGCCGCTCGAGCGTGTCGATGAGCCGGGCGTTGTCGCGCTGGTGGAGGCCGATCGAAGGCTCGTCGAGGATGTAGAGCACACCGACGAGCTGCGAGCCGATCTGCGTCGCGAGCCGCAGCCGCTGCGCCTCGCCACCGGAGAGCGTCGCCGCCGCGCGATCGAGCGTGAGGTAACCGACTCCGACGTCGTCGAGGAAGGTCAGGCGCTCGCGGATTTCCTTCACGATCCGGTGGCCGATCAGCTCCTCGGTCGGCGTCAACGCGAGCTCGTCGAGGAACGCGAGCGCCCGCGTGACCGACATCTGCGTGAACTCGTGGATCGATCTGTCGCCGACCGTGACCGCGAGCACCTCCGGCTTCAGCCGCGCGCCCCTGCAGACCGGGCACGGCCGGAAGCTCATGTACTCCTCGATCCGCTCGCGCTGGTGCGAGGAGTCGGTCTCGCGGTAACGGCGGGAGAGGCTCGCGACGATGCCGTCGAAGGCGAGCATGTACTGGCGCCGCCGCCCCATCCGGTTGCGGTACTGGACGTAGATCTTCTCCCCGTCCGTGCCGTTGAGGAAGCGGTCCTGCTCGGCCTCGGTCAGCTCGGACCACGCCTTCGAGGTGTCGATCTCGTAGCGGTCGGCGATCGCCTGGATCACGGCCTCGTAGAAGCCCGATGAGCCGCCCACAGACCACGGCACGAGTGCGCCGTCGTCGATCGAGAGTGACGGATCGGGGACGAGCAGGTCCGGGTCGATCTCCTGCTGCGAGCCGAGCCCGGTACAGCGCGGGCAGGCACCGTGCGGCGCGTTGAAAGAGAAGATCCGCGGCTGCAGCTCGGGGAGCGACACTCCATGGTCGGGACAGGCGAAGTTCTCGGAGAAGAGGAGCTGCTCGCCGCTGTCGACCAGGTCGACTGCCACGAGGCCGTCCGCGAGCCCGGCCGCGGTCTCGATCGACTGCGTCAGGCGCAGCCGCAAGTCGGCGCGCATCACGAGCCGGTCGACGACGACCTCGATCGTGTGCTTGAACTTCTTGTCGAGCTCGGGGGCGCCCTCTTCGAGGACGTACTGCTCGCCGTCGACCTTGACGCGCGTGAAGCCCTCGCGCGTCAGATCCTCGAAGACGTCCTTGTACTCGCCTTTGCGGTCGCGCACGACCGGCGCGTTGACCGTGAAGCGCGTCCCGTCCTCGAGCTTCAGGACCTGGTCGACGATCGCGTCGAGGCTCTGCCCAGCGATCGGCTTGCCGCAGATCGGGCAGTGCGGCCGCCCGACCCGCGCGTAGAGGAGGCGGAGGTAGTCGTAGATCTCGGTCACGGTGCCGACCGTGGAGCGCGGGTTCCGCGAGGTCGTCTTCTGGTCGATCGAGATCGCCGGGCTGAGGCCGTCGATGTGGTCGACGTCCGGCTTCTCCATCATCTGCAGGAACTGGCGCGCGTAGGCCGAGAGCGACTCGACATACCGGCGCTGGCCCTCCGCGTAGATCGTGTCGAAGGCAAGCGACGACTTGCCGGACCCGGACAGGCCGGTGATGCAGATGAGGCGGTTCCGCGGCAGGCGGACGGTGAGGTCCTTCAGGTTGTGCTCGCGGGCGCCGTGGACGACAAGCTCGTCGGCAGCCATATGGGCGTCATTCTACCGTCCCGAACAGACGTTCGTCCGGCTAACGCGGCTGCTGCAGAACGCGCGTGAGCCGCCGCGGAACGCAGTCGATCTCGAGCTCGCCGGCGACGACGGTGGCGTAGCCGAGGATGCGGCCGAGCAGCGGCCGCTCGATCTCGAACACCGTGCCGTTGAGCGAGACGGAGGCGCTCGAGCGGCGCAGGAAGCCGTGCTCGACCACGAGTGCGTTTCCGGTGACGGAGAGGTGCGTGCGATCCCACCGTGCGACTGCGACGACGGCGACCAGGGCGGCGACGACGAGCAGGACCGCGCCGACGGCCTGCAGCGCCGTCCACGGCGCGAGAAAGCACGCTCCGCCGGCCAGCGCGAGCACGAATGCGCGCAGGAGCGGGCGCGCGAGAGCGATTCCGTGGCGGTGGGCCTCGAAAACAGGTTCGGTCACGTCCGCTTCGTTCTGCTTCCGGAAGGGAATCCCTCGGGAAATGGGTGGAACCGCACGCAAGGCGGCGACCGCGACCCTCGTCGCGGTCGCGATCATCGTCGCAGCACTCGCGCTCTGGAAGATCCGGATCGTGATCGCGCTGCTCTTCCTCGGCTTCGTGATCGCGTCGGCGATGCGGCCGAGCATCGAGTGGCTCTACCGCCGGGCGCGAGTCCCGCGGAGCGTCGGCGTCGTGATCCACTACCTCGGCTTCCTGGCGGCGATCGCGCTCTTCCTCTACCTCGTCGTCCCGGTCGCGATCACGCAGGTCGACCACGCGATCGGTCACGTACCGACGACGAGGTCGCAACTCCACCACGCCGCCGTCCACTCGCACGGCATCCGGCACGACATCCTGAGCGCGATCGACAAGCGGCTGCGACAGCTGCCGTCTGGCACCAGCCTCCTACACCCTGCGATCACGGTGACGAAGACGCTCGTCGAGATCCTCGTCGGGATCCTGTTCATGTTCGCCGTCGGCGCCTACTGGATCTTCGAGCGCGACGCCACGATCGCGCTCGTGCAGTCGCTCATGCCGCGCAAGCACCGCCGCGTGACGCGCGACACCTGGGTCTTGATCGACATGAAGCTCGGCGCCTTCGTCCGCGGGCAGTTCCTGCTCGTCCTGATCGTCGCGACGCTGCTCTCGTTCGCCTTCTGGCTGGACGGCGAGCCCTACTGGCTGCTGATCGGGACCTCCGCCGGCGTGGTGGAGCTCGTGCCAATCGTCGGGCCGCTCGCCGCCGGCGCGGTCGCCATCGGCGCGGGACTGACGGTCGGCTGGACGGTTGCGCTCGGCGCCGGGATCGCCGTCCTCGTCCTGCGCCAGCTCCAGGACTACATCATCGCGCCACGGGTGATGGGGCACGCCGTCGGGCTCTCGCCGCTCGTCGTGCTCATCTCGGTCGTCACCGTCGGCTACCTGCTCGGCGCGGTCTACGTCTTGATCGCGACTCCGATCGCAGCCGTCATCGCCACGCTCGTCGACGTCGTGGTGCGCGGGCGGGATCCGGCCGAGGAGGAGGCGCCGACGGTGCTCTTCGCCGGTACGGGAGAAGGCAAGCGGTAGCAGCTAGCTCGGGCGCGGCTTGCGCCAGCGACCGAAGACGAGGCCGCCCAACGTGAACCCGAGCCCGAACGTCCCGACGGCGAACGCGCCTAGCGCGGCCGTCTTCCGCACCGTGGACAGGCGCTGCCAGCGGCTGAGCGCCTCCTTCTCCTCGTGGGTCAGCTCCTCGCCGCGCCGCTGCTTGCGCAGAGCGCCGCCCGCCCGTATTCCGAGATAGAGGTCGTCGAAGATCTCGGCGGTTTCTTCGGCCATGACCGGAATCTATAGCCTCGTTCGGTCGTGAACGCCCGGCTCCTCCATGTATCCGACCTGCACGCGGGTACACACGAGGAGGGTGCGGTCGAGCGGGCGCTGGCGCGACTCGTGGAGCGGCTCGAGCCGCAGCTCGTCGTCGCTTCCGGCGATCTCGCGCACCGTGGGCGCCGCCCGCAGCTCGAGCGCGCGGCCGAGCTGCTTCGCTCCCTCGGGCCGCCGGTGCTCGCGGTCCCCGGCAACCACGACCTCCCGTATACCCCGGCGCGGTTCGTCCGGCCGTGGGCCGAGTTCGAGCGGATCTGGCGGACGACGGAGCCGACGGCAGCCTTTCCCGGCCTCCACGTGGTGGGCCTCAACTCGGCGCGGCCGTTCCGCCATCAGGGCGGTGCGCTGAGCCGGGCGCAGCTCGACCGCGCGACCGAGCGGCTCGCCGCCGCCGAGCCGGCAGCGTTACGCGTCGCAGTCCTCCACCATCACCTCCTCGGCGCGCCGTGGCGAGCGGCGAACAAGCGGCCCGTCTCGCGCCGGAACCGCGTCCTCCGCGCGCTCGTGGACGCAGGGGCGGACCTCATCCTCGCGGGCCACATCCACCAGACGGCCGTGAGCGAGCGCCACGACTTCGAGGTGGTGGGCGACGAGGCGCGGACAGCCGTCGTTGCGATCGCGCCCGGCCTCGGGCAGCCCAGGCCGCAACGGCTCGGGGAGGCGCGCGGGCTCCACCTACACGAGGCGGACGCCGACGCGATCGTCGTCCGCACCTTCCGCTGGGCGCGCGACGACTGGACGCTGAGCGCCGAGCGCCGCTTTCTTCATTAACCCCGCGGCAGCCGGTGAGCGCCTGAGCCGGTCAGCGGCCGGTGCTGGACGAAGCGACGGTGGAGGTAGAGCAGCAGGGTCGCGCCGAGCACCGAGAAGATGAGCCCCGCGGTATGCCCGCCGACCGCCCACGCGACGATTCCGCCCACGAACGAGCCCGCCAGGCCGAGGCCGATCGTCGCCAGGATTCCCATCGGGTCCGGCCCGGGCAGTGCGAGCCGTGCGAGCGCGCCGACGATCAGGCCCCAGAAGGCGAGAAACAGGATGAACCAAAGCACCATCGGCTGTTCCTACGCCCGCAGGCTCTCGAGCAAACGCGTCCGCGCGCCCGTGTACTCGTCGTCATCGAGCACACCCGAGTCGTGCAGCTCCTCCAGCAGGCCGAGGAAGTGGGCCGGGTTGTCGGTTGGCGCGTCTCCCGCGTGGCCGCCGGCTCCCCCCAGAGGCTGCAGCGGCCGCGCCTGAAGCCCTCCGAACGGCTGCTGGGCCCCGATCTGGTCCGGATCGATGCCGGCCCGCTTGAGCCGCTCGCGATACTGCTCGACGCCGAAGCCCCGCTCGGGGAAGCGGTATGCCTCTCTGCCCCAGAGCGGGCGCTTCTGGACGAAGCGCCGGTACAGCACGACGAGCCCGACGGCGGCGAAGAAGCTCGCGATGCCTGCCCAGGAGGCTTGATTGCGCCCGCCGACGGCCAGCACGACCCCGGTTCCGATCACGGTCCCTCCGAGCCCGATCGCGATCGTGAGCCAGGGAGGCATCGGGTCGGGGCCGGGCAGCGCGAAGCGGGCCAGCGCGCCGGTGATGAACGCGATGAACAGGGCCGCGATAACTGCTCCCAGCACCCGCGGAGCGTAGCGCGGACGGGCGCTTCGACCTACGCCGCAGTCAGGCTCTTCAGCTCGTCGCGCAGCCTGGCGGCGTGCTCGAATCGCAGCTCCCGAGCAGCGAGGTACATCTCCTCCTCGAGCGTGGCGACGAGCTTCTCGAGCTCCTCCGGGCTCATCTCCTGGATCGGGCGGCCCGTGCTCGGACGAACCGGTTCAGGCTGTCGCTGCGTGAGCAGCCAAGCAAGCTCTGCCCGCGAGCGGATGCCGAGCTTCCGGTAGATGTTCGACAGGTGGTACTCGACGGTCTTCTCCGTGACGAAGAGCGTCGCCGCCACCTCCTTGTTCGTGGCGCCGCGTTGTACGAGCGCGGCAACCTGCGACTCGTGCGGGGAGAGCGAGACGTCGAACGGGGACAGCCGGCGACGACGCCCGCGTGCGGACAGCCCGCGTCGCGCGCGCAGCGCCCAGGGCTCGGCTCCCAGCTGCTCGAAGGTTCCGAGCGCTGAACGAAAGTAGGCCTGGGCCTCGGTCGATCGACGGGCTCGGCGAAGCCGTTCCGCGAAGCAGAGCTCGGTCCGCGCCCGCTCGAACGGCATCGGCGACTCGGCGTGCCACCGGAGCGCCTCGAGAAACTCCTCCTCGAATCCGTCGGACCCGGCGAGGAGGCCCCGGCATCGGTGCAGAACGGCCTGCGTCCAGGCTCGGTGCGTCGATTGCGCTCGGCGCTCGAACCGCTCGAGGGCGATGCGGGCCTCGTCGCCGCGACCCGCGCGCAGCAGAGCTTCGACGAAGTCGGCCTCCCAGCGGAAGACCGTTGGCTCGAACTTCGCGGCCTCGCTCGATGCCAGCCCCTGCAGGTGGTCGGCCGCTACATCGGGACGGCCAAGCGACAGCTCGAGGAGCGCCGCCCCGGTCCGGTGGTAGCCGACGATCATGCTGTGCTCGGGGCAGAGCTGCTCTGCTTCCTCGAGGTAGCCATCGCTCTTGTCGCGTCTCCCTCGTGCAGCCTCGAGCCGGGCAAGGCTGGTGAGGCACGAAGCCCTCTCGAACGCGCCGTCGCGGACGCGCGCAAGGCGCAGCGCCTCGGTCGAGTGGCCCTCGGACGCGCGCCAGCGGCCTATCCGGAACTCGATTGCCCCAAGCGTGTCGAGCGCGATCGGCAGGAGCCCGAGCAGCTCGAGGCGCCGTGCGCGGTCGATCACCTGCTCGAGCAGGGCACATCCCTCGCCGTAGCGCTCGACCCACACCAACGCAGCGGAAGAGCTGTAGAGCATCCCGAGCAGCGTCGGCGGGCTGCCGGCTGTGCGGTCGACGACGCGCTCGAGGAGGGGCTCGGCGTTTCCTTCCTCGGTGATCAGCCCCGCCAGGCCGAGCGCGATCTCGGCCTCGGCCCGTATCTCGCTCGGCCCTCGTCGGGCCAGCCTGCGCGCCTCGGTCGCCGTGGCGAGCGCCGCCGCGGAATCCGCTCCCTGGAAGGCCGCCCGCGAGACCTCACAGAGCAGCAGGGCCGCGGTCGCGGGAGACGTCCCGGCGACGAGGGCTGCCTCCGTCCTCAGCCGCTCGACCGCAGCCGGCCACTTCCCCTCCAGCCGCTCGACGCTCGCAACCACGAGCTGCAACCGCGCCTGGATCTCCGGCGAGCACGGCTGGACGAGACCCTGCTCCGCGAGACGCCCAGCCTCGAGGAGACGGCCGCTCTGCCGCTCAGCTTCCGCCCGTTCGAGAAACACCGCTCCACTCGAGCCCGCCCGGCCGCCCATCGACTACGGATCCTAGACCGCCAGACTAGGGATTTCACTAGTGAATCGCGCATGCGCGGGGTCTAGCATCGGGCACCTAATGCGCGCCAGGCGACCCGTCCTCGTGGCGGCAGGAGCGATGCTTCTTCTGGCCGTGACGGCAGCAGCCGCCGGGACCGTCGATCGCGTTCAGGTCGGGGTCACCGGTCGCAACGCGACCCAGGGCCTCTCCTCCGGGCTCTACGTCGACGTCCCTGTCGTCGCGGACTACGTGCAGTCGAAGTTCGACGGCGAGCAGGGCGACTGGCAGGGGCCGACCTACACCGCGACGCAGTCGCCGACGACGGGCCGCACGGATCTGTCCTTCCGCTCCGACTTCGAAAACACGGTCGGCTCGCTCGCCGGGATGGCGCAGCACGCGCTCGTGCACAAGGACTGGACGCTGAGCCAGAACGACGCCGTCAAGGTGCCGCGCCTGCTCGGCGGCCATGCGGCGGGAACCGTCGGGGGCAAGCTGGTCGTGTATGCCGAGCCGATCACCGGCTCCGCGCGCTGGGAGTCGGTGCTCGCGATCCCGCTCTGCCACCACATCTTCGGCGGAATGGACTTCTACGCCGACGCGCCCCCGATGGACACGTCCGGAACGAATCAGTACCTCGTCGGCACCACTTCCGCGAAGCAGTGGAACCACGACCATGCGCTCGCGGCGGCCCGGGGCGTCGCCCTCGACGGGCCGCTTCCTGGGGCAGGGATCACCGCTCACCGGGCGGGGAAGTCTGTGGCCGGAGTCGTACGGGACTGCGGCGGGGGACTGCAGAACGTGCACCTGACACTACTGCGCCAAGCGGGCACACGCTGGGCGCCAGCGGGTCACGGGAAGAGCGGTTCCGGCGGCAAGTTCTCTCTCTCCGCCCGCGCTCGCGGCAGCTATCGGGTCGTCGCCGAGCTCGGGCCGTTCCACGCGACCAGCGGCAGCGTCGCCGCGAGATGATGCAGGCTCGGGCCTCGATCCTCCTCGCCCTCGTGACGGCCTTGGCCCTCGTCCCGACCGCCGGCTCGACCCCCCGACGCCCCTTGGCGGCTTCGGCAACGCTCGTCGCGCACCTTCCGGCAGGAAACACGGCTCTCCCGCCCGCGCTCGCCGGCGGAACCACGGGCGGGATCGCACTCGACGCGAGCGGCGACGTCTACGTGGGCGCGACCCTCAGCGGGCACAGCTACGTCGTCGTCTACGACTCGTCGCGGCAATTCGTCCGGATGTGGCCGGTCGACAACCGCCAGGCCGCGCGCGGGGCGCTGTACCTCGCCGTCGGGCCGGACGGTCTCGTCTACACCGCACCCCAGCCCACGGTCGAAAGCGACGGCTTCGTCCGCGTCTTCTCTGCAGATGGCACGCTCGTCCGGACGCTCGGCGTGGGCTCGCACATGACGAACGTCAGCGACATCGAGGTCGACGCCGCCGGCAACGTCTACGTCGCGAGCAGCGCGAACAGGGCGCAGGGGATCCAGGACGACGTGGTCATGCGCCTGAACCCGGCGGGGCAGGTCACGGGCCAGTGGGCTCCCGACCCCGGAGGGCCGACGAACTCCCTGCGCGGGATCGCGGTCGCGCCGGACGGCTCGGTCTGGGTGACCGCCGATCTCCCCAACCAGCCGCTGACGCACTTCGACGCGAACGGGAAGTCGCTACCCGTGCCGCCGATCCTGCTCGCGATCCCCGAGGCGCACCCCGACCAGTTCGCGGACGTCGACTTCGCGGGCGGGAACCTCTACTTCACTGGAGACTTCGGTCCGGGACACGGCCTCTACCCCGGCGGGCCGAACATCGTCAACGGCATGGTCGAGATGACGCCGGAGGGGACGCTCGTGGACGTGGCCGCCGGCAGCGGCCACGGGATCGCCGTCGCCTCCGACGGGGACGTCTATGCGACCGGCCTGGACGCCAGCGCCACACCGGCCACGACCGCGCGAGCGGCGGCCGCCGCGGATAACACGGGGGGCTTCGGCGTCTACGGCTCCGACCATCTGACGGTGCCGCCGCTCGGATCCGCACACGGGAGCGCGACCTGCAACAACGGATCCGGCACCACGGCACCGTTGACCGCGACGGGGCCGCAGCTCACGCTGGCAGCTGGGAGCGAAACCAGCAGCGACTGCTCCGTCTGGTTCACCGACGACACGCCACCGCCGGGGTGCGACCACGGCTCGGTGCCGCGGCCGTCCGGCGCTTGGCAGGGGGATCGGCCGCTTCCGACCGGGGACGTCAACGTCGTCGACCTCGGTCAATCCGGCGCCGTCGCGGACGTCAGGATCCCCGGCAGCCAGGTGACCGGCGGCGGCGTCGACGTCAGGTACGACTGCTTCGGTCAGGATGGCTCGCCGACGGGCCAGGGGCTGCTCGTCCACAAGGGCGACATCAAGCTCGAGGACCCGAGCGGCACCGTCGTCGACGCGTCGGGGAGGCCGCTTGCGAACGCCGCCGTCACGATCCAGGAGTCGCCGACCGGCAAGGGCCGTTTCCTCACTCCCGCGCTCTCATCGCTCAGCCCGCAGACGCTGAAGGAGGCGACGGGCTCGGACGGACGGTTCGGCTGGGACGTCGCTCCCGGCTATTGGCGGATGGTCGTGACGGCCTTCGGCTACCGCCGCTACGTGAGCAAGGCGTACAGGGTCCCGCCCGCCGTCACGAAGCTCGTCTTCAAGCTGAAGGCCGACCCACGGCAGCAAGCGCTGCTGATCGATCCCGCCGGCCGAGTCGGCCGGGTGCGCGTCGGTAGGAAGCCCGCCCGAGTCGGGGGCCTCTCCGTGACCACGAGACACGGCGTCGTGCGCTCGATCGCGGTTCGCTCGAAGCGCTTCCGGACCGCCGCCGGCATCACGCTCGGCAGCAGCCGAGGGGCACTCGGCGCCGCGTTCCCGTCGCTCACACGCCAAACGGCGTGGCTGCATACGAAGACGCTTCGCGTCGGGAAGGCGACGTTTACGCTCTCGAAGGCGAACCGCGTCGCAAAGATCGTCGTCGGCCGGTAGCTCAGGCCGCGGTCTGCTCGAGCGCCTGCAGATCGCGCCGCAGGTCCTTGATCTCGTCCCGCAGCTTGGCGGCGTACTCGAACCGCAGCTCCTCGGCAGCGAGGTACATCTCCTCTTCGAGCGTGACGACGAGCTTCTCGAGCTCCTCGCGCGACATCCCCTCGACCTTCGTCGCACCCCGCCGGCGCCGGGACGAGGGGACGGTCGGCGACTCGAGCTGGAGCAGCTCGGCGATGTCCGACACGCCCTTCGCGATCGTCTCCGGCACGATCCCGTGCTCCTCGTTGTACGCGAGCTGGACCGCGCGCCGGCGATTCGTCTCGTCGAGCGCTTCCTTGATCGCCTCGGTCTGCTTGTCGGCGTACATGAGCACCTTGCCGTTGACGTTTCGCGCCGCCCGGCCGATCGTCTGGATGAGGCTCGTCCGCCCGCGCAGGAAGCCCTCCTTGTCGGCGTCGAGGATCGCGACCAGCGACACCTCGGGCAGATCGAGCCCCTCGCGCAGGAGGTTGACGCCGACGAGGACGTCGAACTCGCCCAGCCGCAGCTCGCGCACGATCTGGATCCGCTCGAGCGTGTCGATCTCGGAGTGGAGGTAGCGCGCCTTGACGCCGGACTCGAGGAGGTAATCGGTCAGGTCCTCGGCCATCTTCTTGGTCAGCGTCGTGACGAGGACGCGCTCACCGGCCGCCTCGCGGGCGCGGATCTCCCCGAGCAGATCGTCGATCTGGTTCTTCGTCGCGCGGAGCTCGACGTCGGGATCGACGATGCCGGTCGGGCGGATCAGCTGCTCGGCAACGACCGTGGAGTTGCGGAGCTCGAACGGCCCCGGCGTCGCCGAGACGAAGACGAGCTGCGGCACCTTGCGCAGGAACTCGTCGAAGCGCAGCGGCCGGTTGTCGAGCGCCGACGGCAGGCGGAAGCCGAAGTCGACGAGCGTCTGCTTGCGCGAGCGGTCGCCCTCGTACATGCCGCCGAGCTGCGGCACGGTCTGGTGGGACTCGTCGACGAAGACGACGAAATCGCTCGGGAAGTAGTCGAGGAGCGTGAACGGGTGCGTCCCCGGCGCGCGTCCTTCGAGGATGCGGGAGTAGTTCTCGATCCCGTTGCAGAAGCCGAGCTCCTTCAGCATCTCGAGGTCGTACTCGGTGCGCTGCCGGATCCGGTGGGCCTCGAGGAGCTTCCCCTCCTCCTCGAACATCGCGACCTGCTGCTCGAGCTCGTGCCGGATCTCGTCGACCGCGCGCTCGACCGTCGGCTGCGAGGTGACGTACTCCGTCGCGGGCCAGATCGAGAGGTTGTCGAGCTTCGCGAGCACCTCGCCCGTGAGCGGGTCGAAGTGCGTCATCCCCTCCACCTCGTCGCCGAAGAACGAGATGCGGTACGCCGTCTCCTGGTTCGCCGGCTGCACCTCGACGACGTCGCCCTTCACGCGGAAGCGCCCGCGGCCGAGCATCGTGTCGTTGCGGACGTACTGCGAGTCGATGAGCTTCCGCAGCAGGAGGTCGCGGTCGTGCTCGGCGCCGACCTCGACGTAGATCATCCGCTCGCGCCACTCTTCCGGCGAGCCGAGGCCGTAGATGCAGGAGACGGAAGCCACCACGACCACGTCGCGGCGGGTGAAGAGCGCCGAGGTCGCGGCGAGCCGCAAGCGCGCGATGTCGTCGTTCCGGGACGAGTCCTTCTCGATGTAGAGGTCGGCCTGGGGGACGTACGCCTCGGGCTGGTAATAGTCGTAGTAGGAGACGAAGTACTCGACGGCGTTGTGCGGGAAGAACTCCCGGAACTCGTTGCAGAGCTGCGCCGCGAGCGTCTTGTTGTGCGCGATGACGAGCGCGGGCCGGCCGACCTTCTCGATCGTCCAGGCCATGGTGGCCGTCTTGCCGGTGCCGGTCGCGCCGACGAGCGTCTGGAACTGCTCGCCCGCGAGCAAGCCGTCGGCGAGCGTGTCGATCGCCTGCGGCTGGTCGCCTGTCGGGCGGTAGGTGGAAGTGGTGTGCAGAGGTGGCACGAGGACAGGGTATCTCCGGCCATCGACCGGGACCGGCCCCGCCCTCGGCCACGCACGCCTTCGGTTGAGAGGGCTCTGGTGCAGGCGAGCGCGTGCGCCTTACACGCCGCTTACAGCAGCCTGGGGTCCGCTTAACACGCAGGAACCACGATCAGAGCATTGGCAGGCAGGGAACGAGCGAAGGAGGGACAGCAGTGAAGAAGTTGCTTCCGTTCGTCAACGCCGCCCTGACCTCTGGGTCGAACTGGTCGAGCGACGACTGCCTCGGAGCGAGCTGGGGCTGAGATCCCCTGCCAAGCCTCTGGTAGGCGTCAGCTGTCGAACGAAATCACACTGCGGATCCCGTCCTGTGCCTGCATGAGATCGAAGCCCTGGTTGACCTCGGCCAGCGAGAGCGTGTGCGAGATGAGCGGGTCGACGTCGATCTCGCCGGCGAGATAGCGGTCGACGAACTGCGGTACCTGGTCGCGTCCCTTCACGCCCCCGAATGACGAGCCCGCGACGCGGCGGCCCGTGATCAGGAAGCGCGGCACCACCTCGAGCGTCTCGCCGCGGCCGGCGACGCCGCACACGGTCGCGAGGCCCCAGCCCATGCGCGCCGACTCGACGGCCTGGCGCATGACGTCGACGAGGCCGGTCGCCTCGAAGGTGTAGTCCGCGCCGAAGCCACCGGTCAGCTCCACGATCTGGTCGACCACTTCGGGCCCGCCGGTGAGCGTGTCGGTCGCGCCCTGGGCGCGGGCGAGCTCGAGCCGCTGCTCGGCCGGATCGACGCAGACGATGCGCTCCGCACCGCTGAGGCGGCAGCCCACTACCGCACCGAGCCCCACGAGGCCCGCGCCGAACACGGCGCACGTAGAGCCGGGCTCGACCTTCGCGGTGTTCAACGCAGCGCCGATCCCGGTCGAGAGGCCGCAGGCGAAGACGCATGCCCGGTCGAGCGGAGCTTCCGGCGCGATCTTCGCGAGCGCGATCTCCGGCATGACGGTGTATTCCGCGAACGTCGAGGTGCCCATGAAGTGCCGGATCGGCTCACCGTCACGGGAGAGGCGAGTCGTCCCGTCGGGCAGGAAGCCCTGGTTCTGCTGCTCGCGGATCGCCAGGCAGAGGTTCGTGCGTGGGTCCCGGCAATGCATGCACTCGCGGCACTGCGGCGAGAAGAGCGTCACGACGTGGTCTCCGGGGTCGAGCGAGCCGACGCTCTCGCCCACCCGTTCGACGACACCTGCGCCCTCGTGCCCGAGCACGGTCGGCGCGTAGCCCGAGGGGTCGGCGCCGGACGCCGTGTACAGATCCGTGTGGCACACCCCGCAGGCGACGAGGCGGACGAGGACCTCCCCCGCCTTCGGCTCGGCCAGGTCGATCTCTTGCACCTCGAGCGGCCGGCCGAACTCCTCGAGCACTGCGGCCCGGATCTTCACGTCCGCGGTCCTACCAGTTTCCCGAACGGCCTGGATGCGCAGAACGCCGTCGTGGAGCCGGAACAGCAGCCTCCGTACGGCCCCTACGCGGCGATCATGGCCGCCTTCTGCGGCGGTCTCGTCGCCGCGGGCGCGCTCGCGCGCGCGCTCGGCCGCAACCCGCGGGAGCAGACGACGCTCGACCTGGTCACGCTCGGACTGGCGACGTACAAGGGGGCGCGGACACTCGCCCGCGACGAGGTGACGAGCTTCCTCCGCGAGCCCTTCGTCGAGGGGCACGCGCACGAAGGCGGAGAGGACCCGCTCGAAAGCGGCGGCATGCGGCAGGCGATCGGCGAGCTCGTGACGTGCAGCCGCTGCGTCGGCACCTGGGTCGCGGCATTGCTCACCGCGACGCAGATCGTTGCGCCGCGGTTCGGGCGGCTGCTCACGTGGACGCTCGGCGCCGCCGGGGTGAACGACTTCCTCCAGGCCGGTTTCGCCGCACTCACGAACAAGAGCAACGAGATCGAGGAGCGCGTGGCCGGCTAGTACCCGAGCTGCTTCGGGTACGTGCGGCGGTAGATCCGCTTCAGCCGCTCGACCTTGTTCACGTAGTCCCGCGTCTCGGAGAACTGGATTCCGGCGTGCTCCTTCCGCCAGCTGTCGACGTTCTCCTGACCCGCGTTGTACGCCGCCAACGCGAGCCGTTCGCTCCCGTACTTGTGAAGCAGATGTCCGAGGTACCACGCGCCGTAGCGGATGTTGATGTCCGGGTTCGTGAGATCGGAGACGCGGAAGCGCGAGCCGCCCGTGTACTGCGCGATGCCCTGCGCCGTGCTCGGCGTCAGCTGCATGAGCCCGATCGCCCCTGCCTTGGAGCGAGCGTTCGGGTTGAACTTGCTCTCGGACTCGATCACCGCGGCGAGCAGCGCGGGGTCGAGATGGTCCTGCGAGGCGTAGACGCGAACGTTCGTCGAGTACCGGAGCGGAAACCAGAGGCGCGCGTACCACGGCGGCTCCGCCTTCTGCAGATAGAGGAAGCCGGCGACGGCCGCGAAGACCACGGCGCCCGCGACGAACCAGCGCCTCAGCGGGACCGACGTAGCTCCTCCAGGACGCCCGCGACGAAGGCGTCGAGCTCCTCGAGCGAGCCGTCGTTGACGTACGAGAAGTCCGCCCGCCGCACCTTCTCCTCCTCAGGCACCAGCCGATCCTCCCTCTCGGTCAGGTCGCCGCGCCGCGCTTCCCTCACCTCGGGCGGCGCGGTCACGACGACGACTCGATCGAAGCGCTGCTCGCCGCCGGTCTCGTAGAGCAGCGGGATCTCGGCGACCGCGACGTCGGCAGTCTGCTCCGCCAGCCAGGCGTCGGTCGCGGCCCGAACACGCGGGTGTAGCTCGGACTCGAGCCACGCGAGCTCGGCGCGGTCGGCGAAGACGATGCGGCCGATCTCCGCCCGGTCGACCTCGCCGTGGCGAAAGACCCGCTCGCCCCAGCGCTCGCGCAGAGCCGCTTGCAGCCCCGGGTCCTCGCGGTAGAGGCGATGGACGACCTCGTCGCTCGAGATCACGGCGGCGCCGTGCCGAGCGAACGCATGGAGCGCCTCGCTCTTGCCGGCTGCGATGCCGCCCGTGAGCGCGACCGCGACCGGCCGCGCCACTACTCCGTCGGCTCGGCCTCGTCGGAGGCTTCGGCTTCCGGTGCCTCTGCCTCGGCGGCCGGCTCCTCCGCCTCGGGCTCGGCCGCGGCGGCCGCCTCTTCCTCGACCTCGGTCTCAGGCTCGGAAGCGGGCACTTCGGCAACGGGCTCCTCGGCAACGAGCCCTTCCGCAGCGGGCTCTTCCGCAGCGGGCTCTTCCGCAGCGGGCTCTTCAGCCGGCGGCTCCTCCGCGGGGGCCTCGAGCGCCTCGGCGGCGGGAACCTCGTCGGCGAAGACCTCGTCGGAGAGTCCCAGCGCGGGCGGCTCGGCCTCCTCCCCGGGCTTCGGCTGCACGGGCATGCCGTCCTCCACGCGCTTGAGCGAGAGGGAGAGGCGCCGGCGGTCGGCGTCGACCTCGAGGATGCGGACGTTGACCTGGTCCCCCTGGGAGACGATCTCGCGCGGGTTCTCGACGTGGTGCTGCGCGAGCTCGGAGATGTGGACGAGCCCCTCGACGCCCGGCAGGATCTCGACGAACGCACCGAAGGTGACGACCTTCGTCACCGTGCCCTGCACGACGTCGCCTTCCTGGTAGCTCTCGAGCACCTGCTGCCACGGATCGGTCTGGGTCTGCTTGAGGCCGAGCGAGATCCGCTGGCGCTCGCGGTCGATGTCCAGCACCTGCACCTTGACCGTCTGACCGATCTCGAGGACCTCCGACGGGTGGTTGACGTGGCTCCAGGAGAGCTCGGAGATGTGGATGAGGCCGTCCATCCCGTCGAGGTCGACGAAGGCGCCGAAGTCGACGATGTTGGAGATCGTGCCCTCGACGACGTCGCCGGGATTGAGGCGGTCGAGAATGCGCTGCCGCTGCTCCTTGCGCTCTTCCTCGAGCACGGCGCGGCGCGAGAGGACGACGTTATTGCGCGAGCGATTCAGCTCGATGACCTTGCACTCGAGCTCCTGGCCGAGGAACTCGTCGAGGTCCTGCACGCGGCGGATGTCGACGAGCGAAGCGGGCAGGAACCCGCGCACGCCGAGGTCGAGGATCAGACCGCCCTTGACGACCTCGATCACGCGCCCGGTGACGGGCTCGCCCTTCTCATGCGCGCCCTCGATCGCCTTCCAGGCGATCTCGAACCGCGCACGCTTCTTGGAGAGGATCAGCCGGCCCTCGGCATCCTCCTTCGTCAGCACGAGCGCCGCGATGTCGTCGCCGACCGTGACCTCGTCCTCGGGATTGATCGAGCGCCGGATCGAGAGCTCCGAGACCGGGATGACGCCTTCAGACTTGTAACCGATGTCGACGAGCACCTCGTCCTTGTCGACGCGCACCACCGTGCCGTTCACGACCTGCCCCTCTTCGATCGTGGGGAAGGTGGACTCGTAGTCGGGGACGAGCTCGCCGCTCTCGGGATCGGTCGTCCAGACGCCTTCCTCGAGCCGCGGGTCGTTGATTGTCTCGTTCGCCATGCGGCGGGTCAATATAGCTGGGTCATCTCGGCGTCGGGGCTACGCTGAGCGCAATGGAGGAGCGGTATCCGGTCGGGATCACACCGTCGTGCGCGGTGCACGTGCTGCGGCACGAGGGCGGCGGCGAGGGCTACGGAAGCTGGTCGGCGACGATCGGATTGCGCAGCGGCGAGGCAACGATTCGCGTGCCCGGCCACTATGCCGGCGTCCTGGCGGAGCGACTGCGCGCGGCGGCGGAGGCCTTCGTTCCGGGGCGGCGGCTCGCACGGGACGAGTACCTCGACGTGACCGCGATTGCGGTCGACGGCGTCGAGACGCTCGCGCTCTCCTCCACGGCCCGCTCTCCGGTGCGCGTCACCATCGAGGTGCCACGCGGTGAGATCGACGATCTCTCCTCCCTGCTGGCCGAGGCTCAGCAGCTGATCGAGACCCTGCGGCAGGGGCTCGGCCTCGTGCCGGACTCGCTCCCCGAAGTGTTGTGAGCGCGCTGCTCGACTACTGCACCGCGGGTGCCCGTGTCGCGGAGCGCGCACTCGTGCAGCGGCCGAGACTCGGCCGCGAGGAGCGGCTCGTCTTCGTCGTCGGCTGCCCGCGCTCGGGAACGACGTTCGTCGGTCGCGCGATCGGCGGCCTGCCGGGCTTCGTCGACTTCGGCGAGGTGACGCCGTGGAAGGCGGCGCTGCCGCTGGGCCCCTCCGCGGCCGACCTGCGACGGATCCTGGAGCGCATCCGGAGGCTCGGCCTCGCGTGGGGGCTGCGCGGCGTCGAACAGACTCCCGAGACGGCGCACGTGCTCGGGGCAGCGCTCGAGGCCTATCCGCAGGCGCTCGCGGTGCACGTCGTGCGGGACGGCCGCGACGTCGTCTGCTCGCTCCTCGAACGAGGCTGGCTCAACGCCGGCCAGGAGGGCCACGACGACGCGAGGCTGCCGTACGGGCCCGAGCCGCGCTTCTGGGTCGAGCCCGAGCGGCGGGAGGAATTTGCGGCGGCGAGTGACGCGCGCCGCTGCGCGTGGGCCTGGCGACGCTACGTCGAGGCCGTGCGGGCGGCGGATGCCGGCGACCGCTTGCTCGAGATGCGGTACGAAGGTCTCGCGACCGTGGCCGACCGGCTTGCGGAATTCCTCGGCTCGAACGTCACTTCGACTCACCGAGCCCTCGACCGTTTCCGCGACTCCTCGATCGGCCGCTGGCGCAGGGAGCTGACGCCCGAGCAGCTGGCCGACGTGGAGGCGGAGGCAGGGCCGCTGCTCGCCGAGCTCGGCTATTCGTAGGACGGTGCAAAGCTTCACATGGGCCTAACCGGCCTCTCGCTACGCTCGACCCATGGTTACCTGGATCGCAATCGCGCTTCTCTACGTGCTGGGCATGGGCATGCTTCGCTGGCTCGGCGGCCTCTCGTCCGCGGCCGACGCGTTCTCGCGCTGGGGCCGTGCGACGGCGGAGCGCCGCAGCGCCGCAGCGTCCTCGAGCTCCTAGCGCGCGTCGCCTAGTCCGGCTCGTCGTCCTCGGTCTCGCCGCGGATGTCTTCGGCGACCCGCTCTTTGAAGGGCTGCAGGCGCTGGAAGAGCTCCTCGGGAGGGACGGCCTCTTCCGGCTCGCCGCCCAGCAGCCAGGGTGCCGCGTCTAGGGCGGTCTTCCACGCGACCTCCTCCACCGCTTCGGACGAGCCCGCCTCGGGCTCCGGCTCCTCGAGGAGCTCGACGCCATCGAGGTACACGTTCGTGAAGTTGCCCCGCTGCTGCTCGTGGAACGTGATGCGGGCACGTCGCCCCTCGGCTGCGACCGCGTCGCGGGCGATCTGCTCCCGGAAGGTCGTGTACTCCCGGCCCTCGGCGTCGCGAAGCACGAAGCGCGTGTTGCCGGACTGCGTCTTGAACGCCTTCACCTCGGCGACAGTGACGACCGCGTCGGCCATGTCCGGAGTGTTCCTCGGCGGGAGCTGCACTAAGCGTTGCCGTGTCGGGGGAACCGCGATACCCTCGTCTCGCTGGTTGTCCGATCGGATGGGGGGAGCAGTGAGGGGACTGTTGAAGGGGTTCGTGGTCGTGGCGCTGATCGCGGCGGTCGTCGTGCCGAGTGCTTCGGCGAAGTCGAAGCCGCACGCGAAGCTCTCGATCTTGCCGCTGCCGGCATCGTCGCTGGGGGCGGAGGCGAGGTCGCTGCCGCTCGAGAGCGACTCGGGAGTCGTCGGTAACGAGGACAGCTTCGCCACCGGACTTCCCACCACCCCCAATCGCTGGTATGTCCATGCCCCCGTGCCGCAGAAGACCGGCCGGATCAGCGGCTACGCACTCGACTACGGTGACGGCACCAGCGGCGGTGCGGGCGTCACAGAGGTGAGCACCAGCGTCGACCAGTACAAGACGAGCGGCGCAGCGAAGTCCATGCTCGTCTTCTGGAGCAAGTGGGAACTGAACCAGCTGGTGAGCTCGACCTTCAAGGGTGGGCTCACAGCCACCGTCAAGAAGGAGAACAAGCAGGCGGCTGCCGTCGGAGACTGGGGGTACTTTGCGGCCCTCGTCACCTACCGTGCGGCGAACATCGCACCGCTCTTCGGGTTCGACGAGCAGTTCACCGAGGGGCGCTACGTGGCCGACGCCACCGTCTGGGCCGGCACGGCGGCAAAGGCCAAGAAGCTCGGGGTCGCGCTCGCGAAGAAGCTCGACGCGCGAATCACGCAGGCGCTTGCGGGACGGCTGCACGCGAAGCCCGTCAAGCTCCCGGCGAATCCGGTGGCCGGCCCGCCGTCCGGGGGACCGGATCTCAGCTCGCTGGCGCTGACGACGACCGACGTGGGCGGTCAGTCGGTTGCCATCCTCCAGAACTATCAGGGCGATCCCTTCGCCCTCTCGTACTACGAGGTTGCGATGAGCCCGGCCGGCCCCTTCGGCGTGCTCAACCAGGGGATCGCGTGGTTTCAGACGGCGAACGAGGCGAACTTCAATGCCGACGTCGTCGCCGATCACTTTGCACCGACGCAGAGTCCCATCGACCTGAGCGGCATCGGCGACGGCGCCCGAGGAGCCGTGGGGAACGACTCGTCCGGTGGAAGTGCAACCGTCGTCTTCGCCTCGGGCCGGCTCGAAGAGTTCGTCGACATCACCAGCACGACTGCGATCCAGCAATCGCAGGTCGTGAGCCTTGCTCAGACCATGGCGAACAAGATCAACGCCGCGGGGCTCGGCGGCTAGACCCAAAAAGAACCAGCTCCGTTCGGGGCGGCTCGTTACTTCTTGATGAAGCTCATCGCGCCGCCGGCCTCGACGACGGCGAACTTGATCTCGTCGAGGCTCTCGATCTCGTTGCTGCGCGCTTCCTCCATGACGTCGTCGAGCGTGAGCCGCTCCTCCTGCAGATTCCGTTCGATCAGCTCGCCGTCCTGGACGATGATCAGCGGCTCGCCCTGCAGGACTCGCCGCGCCCGTTTCGACTTGAAGGCGAGGTACGACGAGAGCACGGTCATGAGCACGAAAGTCGAGATTGCGACCGTCACGCCGGTGACGGACATGTCGGATTGGGTGACGCCGTTCTGGATCAGGTCGCCGAGCACGACGAGCAGCACGAGGTCCTGCGGAGCGAGATCCGAGAGCTCGCGGCGGCCCATGACCCGCAGGACGAAGACGATGAAGATGTAGGCGAATGTGGCGCGAAAGACGATGTCCATGGGCTACGGCCAGATCAGGATGTCGCGATGGATGGTGAGGAGCGCCTTGCGGCCGTCGTAGAGCCAGACGGTTTGTTTGTGGTCGCCCACGTTCGTGGGGTTGACCTGCAGCGAGACATAGAGCGTGTAGTGCTGCCCGCGCGAGATCTTGCCCAGGGTCAGGCTGAGCTTCCCGTCCGCCGACGACTCGCTCACCGGTTGCGGCGCTGCCCCGTTGAACGTGTACTGGTCCGCCCAGCCCGGGGCGAGAACCAGAACGGCTCGGTTGATCGTCCGTCGGGCGTCGATGCGGAAGCGCGCCGTGTACATCAATCCGCCGCGCACGTGTGAGGGCGCGTAGACCTCCAGCCGGGCGGCCGCCGTCGTAGCCGTGGACGTCTGCGGCCGCTGCCCGAAGACGTCCGCGAGCGCGGCAATCACGATCGCGCCGAGGACGGCGAGTCCGATGCGGGACGGCCAGGGCCCCACCCAGCCTTTGCGGTCGCGGTGCCGCGACAGCGTCAGCGTCTCAGGCGCAGAAGACATCTAGTCGACCGCGTTCTCATGCGCCGCGCGGACGGCGATTCCTGCCCGCTCGGCGCTGCCCTAGCTCTTCGCGTCGGCCCAGGAGTCGCCGGCCCCGACATCGACCGCGAGCGGCGGATCGAGCGGGTACGCCGAGCACATCTCCTCGCGCACGAGCTCCTTCACCACCGACGTCTCCGCGTCGGGCGCCTCGAGCAGCAGCTCGTCGTGCACCTGGAGGACGAGCCGCGCGCTTCTCCCCTCCTCGCGCAGCCGCCGCTCGATCGCGACCATCGCGACCTTGATGATGTCGGCGTTCGAGCCCTGCATCACGAAGTTGACGGCGACGCGCTCGCCGAAGCCCCGCGTCGCGCGGTTCCGCACCCGAAGCTCGGGCACCGGCCGGCGCCGGCCGAGCAGGCTCGTCGCGTAGCCGTCGCGCTCCGCCTGCTCGATCGTGCGGGCGATGAAGTCCTGCACGAGCGGGAAGCGCGCAAGGTACGCGTCGATGTACTCCTGCGCCTGCTCGCGGGGGATCTCCAGATTCTCGGAGAGGCCGAAGGCGGAGATCCCGTAGACGATCCCGAAGTTGATCATCTTCGCGATCGAGCGCTCCGCGGGCGTGAGCTTCGCCGGCTCGACGCCCAGCACCTCGGCCGCCGTCGCGGTGTGGATGTCCTCCCCGCGCGCGAACGCCTCGCGCAGCTTCGGCTCGCCGGAGACGTGGGCGAGGATGCGCAGCTCGATCTGCGAGTAGTCGGCGGAGATGAGGCGCGCGCCGGACTCGGCGACAAAGGCGGAGCGGATCTCGCGGCCGAGCTCGGTGCGAATCGGGATCGACTGGAGGTTCGGGCTCGTCGTCGAGAGACGGCCGGTGGCGGCGACGGCCTGGTTGAAGGTCGTGTGCAGGCGGCCGTCCGGCCCGATCAGCGACGGCAACGGCACGAGGTACGTGTTGAGGAGCTTCGAAAGCTCGCGCCACTCCTCGATCACTCCCACGATCTCGTGCTCGGAACGGATCGAGCGCAGCACCTTCGTGTCGGTCGAGTAGCCCGTCTTGCCTTTGCGGCCGGGCGTGAGCTCGAGCTTCTCGAACAGGATGCGTCCGAGCTGCTGCGGCGAGCCGAGCACGAACTCCTCACCCGCGAGCTCGTACGCACGCGATTCGAGCTCCTCGACGCGGTCGGCGAGGCGCGCGGTGATCTCACCCATCCGGTACGTGTCGATGCGGACGCCGGTCTCCTGCATCCGGGCGAGCACGCCGACGAGCGGCATCTCGACGTCGCGATAGAGCGGCTCTGCACCCCGCTCGCGCACGCGCTCGAGGAGCGGCTCGCGCAGGCGCAGCGTGACCGCCGCGTGCCCGACGAGGCGCGCGGTCTCCTCCTCGGCCTCCGGTTCGGCGACTGCCTCGACCGCGTACTCGGCCGCGAGGTCGTCGAGGAGATACTCGCTCCGCGCCGGGTCGATCAGGTAGGCAAGGATCATCGTGTCGTCCTCGGCATCCACGCGCAGCGCTTTCGCGTCGTGCGCGACGAACGTGCCCTCGAGCCGCTCGGGCCGCGGCGCGACCACGACCTCGTCGCCGAGCGCGACCGCGACGCGTCCGTCGTCCGCGGCGATCCCCGCGATCGAGTCGTGTCGGGGCAGCTCTCCCTCGTGCCAGGCGACCGCCGTGCCGGCCGAGATCCGCTCGCGCGCCGGCACCGCTTCGTCGAGCTCGCCGACCCGGCCGAGCAGCGCGCGGAACTCGAATTGCCGGAACGTCTCCCGCAGCTGCGCCCGGTCCGGCGGCGCGAGGACGAGCTCGGCGGGATCGCACTCGACCTCGAGATCGCGCCGCATCGTCGCGAGCACCTTCGCGGCCCTCGCCTGCTCTGCGAACTCGGTCAGGTTCTTCCGCCGTGCAGGCGACAACTCGTCGACGTGCTCGAGCACGCCCTCGAGCGACCCGTACTGCGCAACGAGCTGGCCCGCGGTCTTGTCGCCGATGCCGGGGACACCGGGGATGTTGTCGGACGTGTCGCCCTTGAGCCCGATGAAGTCGGGGATCTGGTCCGGCCGAATCCCGTAGCGGGCCTCCACTCGCTCCGGCGTGTAGACGTTGACGTCGCTGACGCCGCGCGGCGTCATCATCAGGCAGACGTTCTCGGAGACGAGCTGGAACGCGTCGCGGTCGGTCGAGACGACGCAGGTCCTGATCCCCGCCTCGTCGGCGCGCGTGGCGAGCGTCGCGATCACGTCGTCCGCCTCCCAGCCCTCGAACTCGAGGTTCCGGTAGCCGAACGCCTCGACGATCGGCCGCAGGTGCGGAAACTGCTCGGCGAGCAGGTCCGGCATCGGGCGGCGGCCTTCCTTGTAGACGACCTCGGCCGCCTCGGCCTGCGCGTGCCGGTGCACCGGACGCGTGTCCCAGGCGACGGCGACGCCCTTCGGCCGGTAGTCGGAGAGGAGCTTGAAGAGCATGTTCGTGAAGCCGAGCAGGGCATTGGTCGGGAAGCCTTCGCTCGTCGCGAGCTCCTCGGGCAGCGCAAAGAACGCGCGGTACGCGAGGTTGTTGCCGTCGACGAGGAAGAGCTCGGCTTCGCGCGCCGGCGCGTCGTTGAGGTCGAGCTCTACGCCCGTGAGCGTCTTCGGAGACATCGCTCCGAGTCTATTGCGCCCTACTTGAGCGTCTTCAGGTACGCGATCAGCTCGGCGATCTGCCGATCGCTCAGGATCCGCCCCAGTGCGGCATGCTCACGATCGGCGCGCGCCCGATCACGCTGCCGCTGCGAATCACGGCTGCGATCTTGGCATCGGTGTTGAACTCGTGCCGGAAGCCTTGACCCGAGAGGACGGGGATCGTCTTGTCCGGGGAAAGCGGGTTCGGCACGCCGCCGAGGCCGTTCGGGCCATGGCAGTTGATGCAGCCGTAGCGGAGGTAGAGAGCCGCGCCTGCGACCGCGGCTCCCTGATCCGCCGGCACCGGCACCGGCTGGGTGTCGGCGACCGCGGGCAGGCCGGCGCGGAGGTACGCGACAAGGTTCGCGACCTGCGTCTTCGAGATCACCTCGCCCCAGACCGGCATGTAGGGCTGCTTGGGATTCGCCGACGCGCCGAGACCGTGGTCGATGATGTGCTTGAGCTGAGCGACGGTGAGGCTCTGGCCGACGGTCTTCAGTGCGGGCACCGCCGGGTCGACACCGCCGCGCCCCTGAAGGCCATGACACTGAGCGCAGGCGAACTGGACGAACGTATGCGCACCGGCCGCGACTCGCGGGGCTACCTTCGGATACACGACGGCAGTCGTGCCGGGCCCCGCCGCCTGCGTCGTCAACGTGCGCGTGCGCTCGCCGTAATGGCCCGCGGCATACGCGACGACGCCCACCGCGACCGCGACTGCAACTCCGGCCGCAATCACCGCCGGGAGGATCCGGGCCTCACGCCGGGAGCGCGTTTCGTCGGCCATAGGCGGATCTTCTCCGGACGCGCGGCCGACTCCATCCGTACTTAGCCGCGGACGTCGCTGGTTGAATCCGCGGGTGCCGCGCGTCCCCCTCCTCTCCGGCACCCGTCTCGTCGTCGCGACGGCGGCCGACGACGCTTGCATCCTGCGTCCGCCGGCGCCGGGGCGCGCAACGGACGTCGAGGCGGCGACGCGCGAGGCGCTGCGCTTTCCACTCGACGGAGAGCCGCTCGAAGCGCTCGTCGGGGGCGCAAGCCGGGTGACGATCGTCGTCGAGCCGCCGGCGCTGCCGCTCGGCGGCGTGCCGGGCACCCAGCGCGCGGTGGCGGTCGCGGTCGTGAGCGAGACGCTCGAGAAGCTCGGAGTGGCCACCGGAAAGCAGACGCTCCTCGTCGCCGGCGGGCTCGCCCGCCGCGCGAGCCGTTCGGAGATCGCGGCGCTCGTCACCCCGGACTTCCGGCGTCGCTTCCACGGTCGGGTGGCGGTGCACGACGCCGCCGACCCGGCCCTGGCGGGGGCTCCGGCCGGCGCGCCCCGTGTGCGCGTTGCGCGCGAGCTCGTCGACACCGATCTCGTCGTCGCGGTGAGCGCCGCCGAGACTGTCCTCCACGGGGGGCCCGCGACCTTGCTCGCCGCGGCCGACGCCGAGACGCAGCGCCGAGCCACGGCGGAGTCCCTGCTCGAGACCGGAGGCTCCGAGGGCTGGCGCCTCGCGACGCTCGTCGAGCGTGTGCTGGCGGACCGCGTTCCGCTCTTCGGCGTCTCGCTCGTCCTCAACCATCCGCAGCTCGCCGGTCTGCTGCACGGCTATCCCTACGAGCCCGCAGCGGCGGAGCGACTCGCGACCTCGCCGTTGCGGCGCGCATACTCGGCTGCGCCGGACGTCGTCCGCCGCCATCTCATCCGCACCCTCCGCGGAACGCGGTCGGCGGCGGCCGTGCTCGCCGGACCGCCGTCGGTCGCCCACGCCGAGGCGCTGCTCCGCGCGATCGAACTGCGTCGGGCGACGCTCGGCGCGCCGCTCGACGCGCTTGTGATCGGGATTCCCGGCACGACGCCGTTCCTGCCGCGCGAGCAACCGAACCCACTGCTGGCGGCGCACCTCGGGCTCGCACATGCGCTCGGCCTGTGGCGGGATGCCTTCCCCGTCCGCGACGGCGGCATCGTGATCCTCGTGCACCGGTTCCGGCGCGCCTTCGCCCGCCCCACGCAGCAGCCGTATCACGTCTTCTTCCGCTCGGACTCGATTGCGCGCGACCCCGAGCTGCTGGCAGCGGCGGAGGCCGCGGTCGCCGCCGACGCCCGCGCCGTCGACGAGTACCGAGCCGGGGGGACGGTGCACCCACTGCTGCCGTTTCGCGACTGGGAAGCGTGCCGGCCGGCGCTCGAGCGGCTCGGCGCGGTGTACGTCGCCGGCGCTCGGGATGCCGCCGCGGTGCGCCAGCTCGGCTTCGTCCCGATCGGCGGGATCGGCGCTGCGCTCGAGATGGCTCGCGGCCACCGAGGTCCCGACGCGCGCATCGGCTTCCTGCTCGCGCCGCCGTATTTCCCCCTCCGCGTCGGCTCAGAGGACGCGTAGGCCGAGGACGTCGGCGGCCGCAACGATCTCCGCATCCTCGACTGCAAGCTTCCGGACGGAGACGAGCCGTAGGTCGGCCGCTGCGCGATCGAAGACGGTCACGTTCAGCCATTGCGCCTCGAACGTCGACCACCAGCGCAGACCCGCTGCCCCGGCGTGCCGCTCATAGAGCGCCCTCGCCTGAGGCTGCGTCACCTCGCGTGCGCGCGTCGCGACGCGCGACGGCCGGAGGCGCTCGCGCCGCAGCACCGCCGGGTCGTCGAGGTCGACGAGCACGGCGTCGTCGGGCAGCTCGAGCTCCGCGAGCGCGAGCGAAAGGCCGCGCCGCCGGAGCAAGGCCGGCAGCAGGCGCTGGCCGCGGAATCGCGCGAGCTGCTCCACGATGCAGGAGATGGCCTGCTCCGAGAGGTAGAGGCAGCCGTACAGGTCGACGTTGTCGTGCCGGCCGTCCCCCTGATACGGCCGCGGGAACCAGAGAGCGCCGTCGGGGCGATCGGGGCGGGCGCGCTCGTTCCAGGCGAAGCAGCGGTGCAGGATCACGCGAAGACATCCGAGCGCTCGGCCCGGATGGCGCGCATCAACTCCTCGGTTCGGCCCGCGCGGACGAGGTCGATGGGCCGCCGGTCGCCGAGGTACGGGTTGAGGCCGAACAGCCACGCGAGCGCCGCCTCCCGCTCGTAGAGCCGGAGAAGATTCGCCCACACGAGCTCGAGCAGGTCGACCTTCTCGGCATTGAGCGGATCGATGCCGGAGCCCCGTAGCCAACGCGTCACCTGCGAGCGGCTGACGCCGAGCATCATGGCGAGCCGAGCCGCGGAGCCGACGTCGGTTCGCAGCGCCTCGACCTTCTGGGCGGTTGCGACAGGCACGTACTCAGGCTAGCGCAACAGATTTTGTTGCGCAACGAATCTTGTTGCGGACGTCGCACGTCGGGTGGGGCGCCTGGCCGGCCGCGTACCATGCAGTGCTGCAGGCCGAAGTGGCGGAACTGGCAGACGCGCCGGACTCAAAATCCGGTGGCCTTCGGGCCGTGTGGGTTCGATTCCCACCTTCGGCATCGCCACCGTCTAGGCTCGCGCCGGATGGCGAAGAGCGTGGGCATCCTGACCGGGGGCGGCGACTGCCCCGGGCTCAACGCGGTCATCCGCGCCGTCGTCCGCCGGGCCGATGCCGCGGGGTGGGACGTCGTCGCGGTGCGCGAGGGCTGGCGCGGCCTCGTGGAGCCGATCTTCGAGGATCTCGGCCCACAGCAGGTATCGGGGATCCTCCCGCGCGGCGGGACGATCATCGGCACGACCCGCACGAACCCGTTCAAGCTCGACGGCGGCGTCGAGCGCGTGCTGCAGAACTTCTCCGCCCGCGGCCTCGACGCGCTCGTCGCAATCGGCGGGGAGGACACGCTCGGCGTGGCGGCGCGCCTCTACGCGGAGCACCAGCTGCCGGTCGTGGGCGTGCCGAAGACGATCGACAACGACCTCTCGGGCACCGACTACACCTTCGGCTTCGACACCGCCGTCTTCATCGCGACCGAGGCGATCGACCGTCTCCACACGACGGCCGAGTCGCACAACCGCGTCATGGTGGTGGAGGTCATGGGCAGGCATACAGGCTGGATCGCCGTCATGAGCGGCATCGCGGGCGGTGCCGACGTTATCCTCGTCCCGGAGATCCACGTCGACTTCGACGAGGTCGCGGAGGCGATTCGGAGCCGGCATGCGCGAGGCAAGAACTTCTCCATCGTCGTCGTCAGCGAGGGATGCGAGCTGCCCGGCCTCGCGGACGCGGGCGAGCGGGATCAGTTCGGCCACGTGATCCTCTCGCGCCGCGGCGTCGGGGACGCCCTCGGGCGGGAGATCGAGGAGCGCACCGGCTTCGAGACGCGGGTGACCGTGCTCGGCCATGTGCAGCGCGGCGGCTCCCCCACTCCGCGCGACCGCGTGCTCGCAACGCGATTCGGGCTCAAGGCGGCCGACCTCGCTCTCGGCGGGGAGTTCGGCCAGATGGCGGCCCTGCGAGGGGACGACGTCGTCGCCGTCCCGCTCGCAGAAGCCACCGCACAGCTGAAGGTCGTGCCGCGCGAGTGGTACGACGTCGCGCGCGCCTTCTTCGGCTAGCCCGTACCTGGCACCGCATGCGCCTCCGGCGGTGCGGTGCCGGCCTCGCCTCCTTCCGCCAACACCGAGCCGAACTGCGCGACCCGCCCCGGCGCAGTGAGCCGGAGCCAGAGGAGGTACGCAACACCGAGCCCGAGCCAGCCGAGCGCGACCCAGATCGAGTAGCTGATCGGCTTCGGCGGCCGCGGCGTGATCGACCAGTAGATCGTGAGGCCGCAGACCACGATGGCGGCTACCGGGAGCACGGCGTCGAGGACGAGATTGAACGCGACCTGCGTGGCGGCTCTCGTCCGCCAGAAGTAGGCCATGCCGCCGAGTGCGACGAGGATGTACGTGCCGAGGATCCCGAAGGTCGCGGTCGTGGCCATGAAGGCGAAGTACGTCAACGGGCTGTTCCACGTGCCGCGGGCGAGCCAGCTCACGAGGATCACGGTCAGCGCCAGGGAGGCGAGGATCGAGACCCACGGCGTCTTGAAGCGCGGGTGCGTCCAGGCGAAGACCCTCGGCAGGCCGCCTTCGCGGCCCATCGCGAACGCCGTCCGCGAGACGAGAGCGGTGCCTGCAAGCGCCGCGACGAACGCGTCCACCACCACGGCCACGTCGACGAGCGTCGCGAACCAGTTGCCGACGTAATGCGACGCCAGGGCATCGAGCGCGCCGGGGTTGCTCGCCCAGGCGCTGGAGTTGTCGACGCCGAAGCCGACCGACATCGCCCACGTGAGGAAGACGTAGAAGACGAGTGCCACGAGCACCGCGGAGAGGATCGCCTTGGGGATCATCCGCAGCGGCTCCGCCGACTCCTCGCCGAGCGCGGCTGCAGCCTCGAAGCCGATGAACCCGGTAAAGGCGAAGACCATCGCGTAGAAGAAGTCGTGGGCGGTACCCGCGTGGTGGAAGTTGAACGGCTGGAGCGTCACGCCGTGCGCGCCGCCCTTGCCGAGGATCACGCAGGCGAGGATCACGAGCAGGAGCACGCCGAGGCTCGCGAGGACGAGCTGCGTCCGGGTGGAGAGCCGGATGTCGAGCAGCGCGAACACGGTCAGCAGCGCGACGAGGATCCAGAAGCACTGGAACCAGCTCAGGTCGAGCGAGGTGTGCACAGTGAGGACCGTCGAGAGGAAGAACGACGAGATGATGAGGACGAACGAGATGCCGGCGGCGAAGCCCCACGCGTAGAGCCAGCCGCCGATGAAGCCCGCGTTGGAGTCGAGCCCTCGCGCCGTGTAGGTGTAGAGACCGCCGGCACTCGCCATCCTGCGCGTGAAGCGGATGATCACGGACGCGAGGCAGAGCGATCCGACCCCCGCGGTGAGATAGACGAGCGGGACGGTCGGGCCGGCGAAGCCGGCGGCCGAGCTCGTCGCGAGCGAGCTCGCCATGACGAGGGCGAGCAGGGCGAGCGAGAGGCCGAAGGTCTCGCCGAGACCGAGGATGCCGCGGCGGAGGGATCCGACGCGGCCGAGCGTTTCGAGCATCTTTCCCTCCCTGCTAGTCGGGAACGAAGGCGAGCACGCGCGCAGGCGCTCCATTGGCCCTGCGCACCTTCAGCGGCGCGACCACGACCTGCGTCCGCGCCGGCAGAAGGCCGAGGTTGGTGAGGTTCTCGAGGATCATTCGACCCGCGCCCAGCCAGACCTTGTGCAGGTCGAACGTCTCCGTGTCGACCGGATCGGCCGACGGGCCGTCGAACCCGATTCCGACGATGCCGCGGTCGACGAGGCCACGCGACGCGTCGGCGTCCGGATACGACCATCCGGTCCAGTAGTCCTCGCTGCCCCAGTTCTTTCCGTTGTCGGAGTGGAGGAAGAGCCAGTCCCCTTGGCCGAGGTCGCCCAGCAGCGGCTCGAGCTCGCTCCAGCCGATTGCGCCGGGCTCGCGGCCGGAGAGATCGAGCGTCACCGCCTGGGTGACGAAGGACTCGAGCGGGATCTCGTCGAGCGTGGCCCCGCCGGCGATCTGGTGCGAGGGCAGGTCGACGTGCGTGCCGATGTGGTTGAGCAGGTGGTATTCCGACATCGCGTAGCCGTCGCGCTCCACCTGGGCGAAATCGTGGAAGGAAGGCGAGGGCAGGCCCGGGTAGAGCGGCATGTCGTCCGCGTACGCGTGGCTCAGATCGACGATCTGCACGAGCACGAGTATGCAACCGCGCGCCGGGTTCGTTCAATCACGGCAGCCGGCTTGCGACGATCACGGCCATGCTCGGCGCGGCCAGGATCTCGGCGCCCACGAGCCGTTTGTCGCGGAGCAGGAACTCGCGCACGTCGTCCCCCTCGATGGCGCGGCCCGGCGTGAGGTCGTCCTTCACGATCAGCCCGCCCGGCGCGACGAGGTCGAGGATCGCTTCCCAGTCGTAGGGCCGCCCACCGTCGGCGAAGACGAGATCGAAGGGACCCCGGCCGTGCAGCTGCTCGTAGGCGTCCCCCTCCAGGAATTCGACGTTGGCGAGTCCCGCCAGGCGCCCGCGCGCGACCGCGGCACGCTCGGGATCGCGCTCGACCGTGACGACGGAGCGCGCGGTCTCGGCGAGCAGCCCAGCCGTCTCTCCGAAGGCGGCGCCCAGCTCGGCGACGTCACGCCCGCTGGCGAGCACGCGCAGCAGCGCCTGCACCTCGGGGATGGCGGTCGACCCGTCCGTCAACGTCGGACGATGACGGCGTCCATACCGGCCCGCTCGAGCTCCTCGATCTCATCGTCCGACGGCGCGGGAAGCTCGGCGATCGCGAGCTTGCCGGCCGGGACGTCGGGCAGGAGGTCGAGGACGGCCTCGAGTGTCCCGGTGAGGACGATCAGCTCGGGGTCCAGCTCCTCGAGCGCACGCTCGAGCTGCTCTTCGTCGCGCACGCGCACGGCGAGCTCGACGCCCGCCGCCGCGGAGCCGCCGGCCGCGGGAGCGAAGTCGACCACGCGGGCCACGGCCGAGGGGTCTCCGTGCACGGCCAGCGTCTCCCCTGACGCTTCCTCGGCGACCACGATCAGCGAGATGCCCTCGCCGTCGGAGATCGCAAGCCCGAAATGGCCGCCGGTCACTGTCCCATCGGGTGCCAGACGGTTTTCAGCTCGAGGAAGGAGGCGATCTCCCAGGGGCTCTGTACGTCGGCTCGTCCGCGCACCACGCGCTTCACGTTGTCGGCGGCGAGGCGCTCGAGCTCCGGCGCGTCGCCGTCGGCCCCGCAGAGGTCGATCGCGTTGACGTCCATGTGCGACGCGAGGACCGGGGCGAGCTCGGCGGGGTCGCCGGTCAGGAGGTTGACGACGCCGCCCGGGACGTCGCTCGTCGCGAGCGCCTCGGCCAGCTCGATCGCCGCCAGCGGCCGTGTCTCCGACGCGACCGCGACGACCGCGTTCCCCCCGACGAGCGGCGGCAGGAGCCGAGTGACGAGCCCGAGCAACGGCGGCTCGTCGGGCGCGAGCACGGCCACGACCCCCGTCGGCTCGGGCACCGTGAAGTTGAAGTACGGACCGGCGACGGGATTCGAGCCGCCGAGCACCTGCGGCAGCTTGTCCGCCCAACCCGCGTACCAGACGATACGGTCGATCGCCCGCTCCACCTCCTCCCGACCGGTGCTGAGCTCGGCGAACTCCGCGACCCGCGCCTCGACCATCTCGGCGAGCCGGTACAGCACCTGGCCGCGGTTGTACGCCGGCGCGGCGGCCCAGGCCGGTTGTGCGTCGCGCGCCGAGCGGACGGCGTCGCGGACGTCCTTGCGAGATGCACGGGCGACGTTCTGGCCCTCCGCGTCGTACGTGCGCCCCGACTCGCTGCGCGGGAACGAACCGCCGATGAAGAGCTTGTACGTCTTCCTGACGGCGAGCCGCTTGCTCACGGCCAGTCCCTCTCGACCTCGGTGGCGACATCGACGTCGCCCGCTCGCAGCGCCCGCAGCGCAGCGACGCCGCGTGTGTTCCAGAGCTGCTCGGCCGCGAAGCTGAGGTGGCAGTGGTACCAGACGTAATTCGCGAAGCCTCCGGTCTCGAAGCTGCTGGCGATGTCCATGGCTGCCGAGTAGGGCAAGCCCGAGGCAGGGACATCGCAGCCGGCGCGCATGAACGTCATGTAGACCGGCAGCTCGTCCGGCTCCTCGCTCGCCAGATAGCCCACGGTGCCGAGGTCGGCGAACAACTCCTCGTGCCACATCGTCGGCAGCGGTCGCCCCCGCGGCACGAGATGCGTGAGCTCGTGGACGAGGACAAGGTCGGCGAACGCTTCGAGCATCGGTGGATTTCCATAGACCAGGTGCATCGCATCGCGCGAGTCCTCGTTCAAGTCCGGCCAGAACTGTGCACACACCGAACCGAAGAGCGTTGCGGGCTGCGCGCCCAGGACGATCTTGCCGCTGTCGGGATTCGCATGCGGTATTCCGTATTCGGGGATCTCCGCATGCTCCGGCCACGCGTCCTCATCGAGAACGTAGAGATCGAAGGAGAACGGCGCGTCGAGCTGGTCGGCGAGCCAGTCACGGGCGCGCTCGGCGCGCGTCCCGATCGCTTCGGCGCGGTCCTCGGCGCCGGGACTGACGACGACCGTCATTCGTCGAACTCCAGGTACGGCTCGAGCCCGTGCAGCCCGCCCTCGCGGCCGAAGCCGGACTCCTTGTAGCCGCCGAACGGCGAGCTCGGGTCGAAGCGGTTGTACGTGTTCGCCCACACCACTCCGGCGCGGAGACGCTGCGCCATCCAGAGGATGCGGGAGCCCTTTTCCGTCCAGACGCCTGCGCTCAGCCCGTACGGCGTGTTGTTCGCCTTCTCCACCGCCTCCTCCGGAGTGCGGAAGGTGAGGACGGAGAGGACGGGCCCGAAGATCTCTTCCTGCGCGATTCGGTAGCTCTGCGCGACGTTCGTGAACACGGTCGGCGCGAACCAGTAGCCCGTCTCCGGCAGGACGCAGGGAGGCTGGTAGATCTGCGCGCCCTCTTCCTCACCCGAGGCGACGAGCTCGCGGATCTTCTCGAGCTGGGCAGCCGAGTTGATGGCGCCGACGTCCGTGTTCTTGTCGAGCGGATCGCCGACGCGGAGAGTCTGGAGGCGGCGCTCGAGCTTCGCCACGAGCGGCTCGTAGATCGACTCCTGGACGAAGAGCCGCGAGCCCGCGCAGCAGACGTGACCCTGGTTGAAGTAGATGCCGTTGACGATCCCCTCGACCGCCTGGTCGAGCGCCGCGTCGTCGAAGACGATGTTGGCGGCCTTGCCGCCGAGCTCGAGCGTGAGCCGCTTGCCGGTGCCGGCGAGGCGCCGCTGAATCTCCTTCCCCACCTCGGTCGAGCCGGTGAAGGCGATCTTGTCGACCTCACTCTCGACGAGCGCGGCCCCGGTGCTGCCGTCGCCGGTGACGATGTTCACGACCCCGGCCGGCAGCTCCGCCTGCCGCAGGATGTCGCAGAAGAGGAGCGCCGTGAGCGGGGTGGTCTCGGCGGGCTTGAGCACGACAGTGTTGCCGCAGGCGAGCGCGGGTGCGACCTTCCACGCGAGCATGAGCAGCGGGAAGTTCCACGGGATGATCTGCCCGGCGACTCCGACGGGCCGCGGGCGCCGGTTCGGGAAGGCGTACTCGAGCTTGTCCGCCCAGCCGGCGTAGTAGAAGAAATGCGCCGCGGCGAGCGGGAGGTCGACGTCGCGCGACTCCTTGATCGGCTTGCCGCCGTTGAGCGACTCGAGGACGGCGAACTCGCGCGACCGCTCCTGGAGGAGTCGAGCGATGCGGAAGAGGTACTTCGCGCGCTCGGAGCCGTGGAGAGCCGACCAGCCGTCGGCGTATGCGGCATGGGCGGCGGAGACGGCGCGGCCGACGTCGGCGGAAGTGCCCTGGCCGACGGCCGCGAGCGGCTCCTCGTCGCGCGGAGCGATCGTCTCGTACGTCTCCGCGGCCTCGAGCCATTCGCCGCCGACGAAGTGCCCGTACCGCTCGGCGATGCGAACGATGTCGCGTGACTCGGGAGCGCTCGCGTACGTCCAGTCGCTCGGGACCGCGACTTCTCGCTGGGCCTTGTCGAGCTCAGCCACGACCGGTTCCGGACCTGTCCGTGGGGGCCTGTCTGAGTCGCAGCCCGCGCGTTCCCCAAACCCACCCCCCACCCCTATGGGAGGGGGCAAGGCTAGCCGCGAAAGCGTGGCGTGAGGGGGCCGGTTGTGTCACGGAAGCGCGCCTCTTCAATCCCGCGTGAAGTAGTCGCCGCTCTGGTAGGCGCCGGTGCGCTCTTTCCGCAGCTGCATGAGGATGTCGTTGAGCAGGGACGAGGCCCCGAGGCGGTACAGCTCCGGCGTCAGCCACTCCGGACCAAGGGTCTCGTGGACGAGCACGAGATGCTGCACGGCCTGCTTCGCCTGCCGAATCCCGCCGGCCGCCTTGAAGCCCACCCGCCGACCGGTTTCCTCGTACACGTCGCGGATCGCCTCGAGCATGCAGAGTGCGACCGGCAGCGTCGCGGCGGGCGAGATCTTCCCCGTCGAGGTCTTCACGAAGTCGGCCCCAGCGGCGATCGCGAGCAGCGTCGCCCGCCTCACGTTGTCATACGTGCCGAGCTCGCCGGTCTCGAGAATCACCTTCAGATGCTTGTCCGCGCAGGCCTCCTTGACCTGGACGATCTCGTCGTAGACCTTCGCGTAGCGACCGGAGAGGAAGGCGCCGCGGTCGATCACCATGTCGATCTCGTCGGCCCCGAGCTCGACGGCCGCGCGCACGTCGGCGACCTTGACCGCCGTCGGATACTGGCCCGAGGGGAACCCGGTCGCCACCGCCGCGACCTTCACGCCGCTGCCCGTCAGCCGGTCGCGGACCGCGGGGACGAGGTTCGGGTAGACGCACACGGCTGCGACCTCAGGGATGGAAGGATCGGTCGGATCCGGGCGCCGCGCTTTGGAGGCGATCGCCGCCGCCTTCCCGGGCGTGTCGGCTCCCTCCAGCGTCGTCAGGTCGGTCGTCCGGATGGCCAGCAAGAGCGCCCAGACTTTCGCCTGCCGCTTGATCGAGCGCTTCGCCAGCGACGCGGCGCGCTCCTCGAGGGCGACCGCATCGACCGCGCCGATTCGCGGCAGACGGGCTTCGAGCGGCAGCTCGAATCCTGCCGGCAGTGCGGGCGCCTGGGCCATGCGGCTGAGTCTAATCCGGCACGGCGCCCGGACAATCCCGCCGCATACGGGGGCTACCCTGTTTGCGATGATGAGGGCGTTCGCGGGGTCGGCCGCCGTCGCGGCGGTATCGATGGTCATGGCGTTTGGCGGCACCGGCTCGGCGAGCTCGAGGCTGGCGGCACCATCTCCCGCACCGGCCGGCTTGGGCTTCTCCGATACCGCCGAGACCGTGATGGGGACGCTCACTGCCCCTCCGTCCCAGAGGTTCATCGCGCGAATCCGGAACGGGAAGATGGGCGGGGTCCTCCTGCTCGGCAACGGCTGGCTCACGCGCAGCACCGCGGCAAATGTCACCGCCGAGCTCCAGCAGGCGGCCTGCATGCGCGGAGAGCCGCTCCTCATCGGCGTGGATCAGGAGGGCGGCATCGTGCGGCGCCTCGCGTGGGCGCCGCCAACCGAAGCTCCCGCCGAGATGTCGAGCCCGTCGGTCGCGCAGGAGCAGGGCTCAGCGGCGGCGACAGCTCTCCATTCCGTCGGGATCGACGTCGACTTCGCGCCGGTCGTCGACACGCCGAGCACGACCCGGAGCTTCCTGGGCTCGCGCGCCTTCTCGCGCTCACGCTTCTGGAACGCGAGCATGGCCCGCTCGTTCGTCGGGGGCCTGCAGTCGAACGGAGTCGCGGCGACGGCGAAACACTTCCCCGGCCTCGGCCTCGCGAGCGGCAATACGGACAACGGCCGGATCGTGATTCGGGCAGCCGCGTGGAAGCTGCGAGAGGGGCTGCTCCCGTTCCGGCGCGCGATCCAGGCGGACGCGAAACTCGTGATGGTCTCGAGCGCGATCTATCCGAAGCTCGACCCGTCGCGGCTACCGGGGGTCTACTCGAAGACGATCATCCAGGGACTGCTGCGGAACACGCTCGGGTTCAAGGGCGTCGTCGTCACCGACTCGCTCTCGGCGCCCGCGGCGTACGTCGTGCCGCACCCGGCGACGAGCGCGATCGCGGCAGGGAACGACCTCCTCCTCTTCGGCAGCGAGGGCTCGAGCGAGTGGGGCTACTCGACGCTCGTCTCCGACTCCGCGAAGTACCCGCACCTGCGGATGCGCCTCGCGCAGTCGGCCGCGCGCGTCCGCACGCTCAAGGCGTGGCTCGCCGCCCACGGCGGGTCGACCTGCCCGGGCTAGGGGCTAGAGACCGAGCCGCTCGAGCGTCGCGGCGTCGCGCCGCCACCTCGGCCGCACCTTGACCTTGAGCTCGAGGAAGACCGGGTGGCCGAGCAGCGCCTCGATCTCCGGCCTGGCGCGCGTCCCGATCTCCCTCACGAGCGCGCCGCCCTTGCCGACCACGATCTGCTTCTGCGACTCGGTCTCGACGAGGATCGCCGCGCGCACGACCTTCTCCTCGATCTCCTCCACCTCGACGGAGATCGCGTGCGGTACCTCGTCGCGCGTCAGCCAGAGCGCCTTCTCGCGCACCAGCTCGGCAAGCTGCAGCTCGAGCGAGAGGTCGGTCCTCTGCTCCTCCGGGAAGTAGAGCGGGCCTTCCGGCAGCAAGCCGACGAGCTCGTCGTGGAGTGCCGCCACGCCGTCCGCGGTCTTCGCGCTGACGGGGTGGAGCGCGTGGAAGTCGCCGAGCCGCGACGCCACCTCCATCTGCTGCGCGACGTGGCCGGCCTTGAGCCGGTCGACCTTGTTGAGGGCGATCACGACCGGGACACCGAGCCCGAAGACCCGCGACGCGATGAAGCGGTCGCCGGCTCCGATCCGCTCCCGCGCCGAGAGCACGAAGAGGACGGCTTCGACCTCCTCGAAGGCTGCGTCGACCGTCTGCTGCATTCGCTCGGTGAGGGCATCGAGCGGGCGCTGGAAGCCGGGGAGGTCGGCAAGCACGAGCTGGTAGTCCTCGCCGTTCGCGATCCCGAAGATGCGCCGCCGCGTCGTCTGCGGCTTGTCGGAGACGATCGCGACCTTGCCGCCGCAGAGCGCGTTCACGAGCGTCGACTTGCCGACGTTCGGCCTTCCGGCCACCGAGACGAATCCTGACTTCAAGCCTCGGGCAGGTCCCAGGTCTCGGGCAGCAACTCGTCCGGCTCGTACGTCCCAACCGTTCCGTCGGCTCGGCGGAAGTGGACTCGCTCGAAGCGCCACTCGTGTAGCCACTGGCGGCAGCCGCCGCACGGCGACGCCGTGATCGCGATCGCCTCCAGGTCACCGGGGCGCAGGCCCTCGCTCGCTGCCGTGACGATCGCGGACCGTTCGGCGCAGACTCCGAGCGGATAGGCCGCGTTCTCGACGTTCGCCCCCGCGAAGACGCGGCCGTCCCGTGTGAGGACGGCGGCACCGACCTGGTAGTCCGAGTACGGCGCGTACGCATGCGCGGCCGCCGCGTCCGCCTCGGCGAGCAGCTCCTCGGCCGTCACGACAGCGAGCCCCCGCCGTAAAGGAAATGACAGTTCACCGTGTCGCGCAGATCGAGCTCGAAGCCCAACGGGCGGACGCGTTCGGCGAGCTCGTGCGGTGACCAGCGGCGCTTGACGATGCGGAACGTCCGCCCGTCGGCGAGCGACCGAGTCTCCTCCCACCCGTCCTGCTCGGTGGCCGTATGCGCCGTGTCGCCCGCCCCGCTGTCGACGAGAAACACGCGGCCCCGCGGGACGAGTGCAGCGCGCACGCGCGCCCACAACTCCTCGAAACGGCCCTCCGGCACGTGCGAGAGCCAGAAGGAGAAGAAGACCAGGTCGAAGCGCTCGGCCGGACGCCATTCGAAGACGTCGGCCTGCACGAGCTCCGCCTCGGCCGTGTTGAGCGCGAGCGTCTCGGCATTCGCATCGACTGCGACCACGCGTTCGGCGAGCCGGACGAGCTTGCGCGTCCAGATGCCGGTACCCGCGGCGAGCTCGAGCACGCGGCCGAACGGAGCGAACGCGGTGAGCGCCGCCTCGGCCTCGGCAGCGTCGGCCTGCCACCGGGCGAGCGCCTCGGGCTCGAGCTCGTAGCGGCCGCGCCGATACCACCAGTCGTCGTACTCCGGCGCGCGTTCCGCGTAGTACCGCTTCTGCTCCGCGACCGGGTCGCTCACGCCGCAGCCTCCTCCTCCGCGAGGAACTGCTCGACGCCCGCCAGCGAGTCGGCGTAGCGGGCGGCGCGAGAATCCGGCCGGCGCACGAGCACCGCCGGGATGCCGACGGCCTCTGCCCCGAGCACGTCGGCGACCACGTTGTCGCCCACCATCCACGCCTCCGAGGGACGAAGCCGGTCGACCACGGAAGCGAAGGCCTCCGCGTGCGGCTTCTCGTAGCCGGTCTCGGCCGAGCAAGAGACGAGCGCCACGGATTCCTCGAGCCCGACGCCGGCGACGATGTGGCGGAGTTCGGGGACGTGATTCGAGAGGATCGCGTGCGTCCACCCCGCCCCCGACAGCCGCTCGAGCGTCGGCAGCGTGTCCTCGAAGAGCTCCCAGCCCACTCCCGGGTTCACGTAGAGCCGCCGGGCCGCCTTGGCGAGCTCGAGGGCGCGCTCGGGCGCGTAACCGGCGGCCTCGTAGGCCCGGCCGAGCACCGCGCACACCGACGCCCACCACGCTTCCGGCTCGCAGAGCTCAGGATGGGCGACCTCGGGACGGTGCCACGGGAAGCCCTCGCGGAGGTGCGGCCGGAACGTGTCGGCCGAATGCCCGTGGCCCGGCTCCTCCGCGTCGAGCGCCTCCGCGAGCAGGATGCTCCAGCCGGTCTCGCGACGCCGGTGGGCGAGCGTGCCGTCGAAGTCCCAGATCACGAGTCGTCCGCCGGCCACGCTCACCCGATCAGCTGGAAGATGACGAGCGTCGTCAGCGCGCCGACGGCGCCGCCGTACATGACCTCGACGAGGGAGTGGATGCCCGACTCGACGCGAGTCTGCGCGACGAGCAGCGCCATGATGAGCGCCAGGCCCGAGACGACGAACCGGTGGTGGTCGCCCACGAGATACGTCACCGCGATCCAGCCGGCGAACGCGAGCGCGGCGTGGCCCGACGGCAAGCCTCCGCGAAGAGGAGTCCCTCTCCCCGTCCACGCCTTCGTCGCGATCACGAGGAGGACGACGAGGACGAGCGCGACCAGCGTGAGGTCCGCCGGTGCGTCGCGGACCCGGTCGAGGACGTGGGTCGCGCGCTGGCCGACCGCGCTCTGGAAGACGAGGAAGCCGACGGCGACCGCAGCGATCGACGCGATGAGCACTGCGCCCGCCGCGATGTCCTTCGCGAGCTTCGCGTTCGGATCGAAGGAGGTCGTCGAGACATCGATCACGCCCTCGATGGCCGTGTTCAGCATCTCCGCGACGAGGACGAACGCGATGGCGATCACGAGCGCGACGAGCTGGAGCCGCGAGACGCCGACTGCGATCGCGCCGCCGAACACGAGGACTGCCGCGAGGAAGTGGATGCGGAGGTTCCGCTGCGTGCGGAGGACGTGGATGATGCCCTCGAGCGCGTAGTTGAAGCTGTCGAGGAGGGACGGCGCCCGCCCCGGAGCGGGCGGCGGCGAGCGGCGCGCCTGGCGCTCCCGCTGCTCGTCCTCCGGCTCGCGCGGCAGCGGAGTGACGGTCACGCGGAGTACACCTCCTCGCGCGCCTCCATCTCGGGGCCGTGGTCATAGCCGACGAGGTGCAGAAGCGCATGGACGAGCGGCCCTCGCCACTCGTCCCCCACCACCTGCGGACAGACGACGACGTCGCCGAGCTGGCGCGGCATGCCCTCCGGGAGCGCGCCGGCCCCGTCGATCGGGAAGGCGAGCGCGTCGGTCGCCTCGTCGATTCCGAGGTGCTCCCGTTTCAGCGCGCGGCTCTCGTCCGGCCCGACGAAGGCGAGCCCGAGCTCCCCCGAGCCGAGTCCTTCGCCCTCGAGCACGGACCGCGCGAGCTCGACCGCGGCCGCCTCGTCCACCTCCCTGCCCGAGCGGTTGACCACCTCGATCTCTATCACCGGCTCCGCTGGGTTCCGGTCTGCTCGGCGTGGCGCTTGTACGCCTCGACGATCCGCTGCACGAGCTTGTGCCTGACGACGTCCTGGTGGCTGAACTCGACGAATGCGATTCCGTCGACGGTGGAGAGGATCTCGCGCACCTGGATCAGCCCCGACGCCTGCTCGCGCGGGAGGTCGACCTGTGTCACGTCGCCCGTCACGACCATCTTCGAGCCGAAGCCGAGCCGGGTCAGGAACATCTGCATCTGCTCGGGCGAGGTGTTCTGCGCCTCGTCGAGGATGACGAAGCTGTCGTTGAGCGTGCGGCCGCGCATGAACGCCAGCGGAGCCACCTCGATCGTGCCGCGCTCCATGTAGGCGTTGAGCTTCTCCGGATCCATCGTGTCGTAGAGCGCGTCGAAGAGCGGCCTCATGTACGGATCGACCTTCGCGAGCACGTCGCCCGGCAGGAAGCCGAGCCGCTCGCCTGCCTCGACCGCGGGCCGCGTGAGGATGATGCGGCCGACCTGCCGCTCCGAGAGCGCGGCCACCGCGAGCGCGATCGCGAGGTAGGTCTTGCCCGTTCCCGCGGGGCCGATGCCGAACGTGACCGTGCACTCGCGGATCGCGTCGACGTAGCGCTTCTGCGTGACGGTCTTCGGCGTGATCCGCTTGCCACGGTGCGACCAGACGACGTCGGAGAAGATCTCGCGCACGTCCTCGGCCTGGTCGATCGCACCGAGGATCGCGTCGACGGTGCCGGCGCCCACTTCCTGGCCGCCTTCGACGAGCTCGACGAGCTCCTCGACGACCGCCTGCGCCTCGGCCACCTTCACGTCGTCACCGGCGAGCGTGAGGCGGTTTCCGCGCAGGTTGACGGTGCAGCCGAGCCGGTCGCGGAGCGCGTTGAGCACCGGGTCGCCGATGCCCGCGAGCTCTGCCGCAACCTCGTTCGAGACGTCCAGAACCGTTTGCACAAAGGGCAGTGTAGGTGGCGCTACGGCGCTTGCCTGCTGGGCTTGCGGGCCCCGGAGGGCTCGTACCGTGAGTTACGAACATGACTCCGTCAGCTCCATGCGGTAGCGTCCCGGCCTTCGGGTCCCTTTTTACGCCGTTCCTATGCGACGTCTCGGTCTCGTACTCCTCTGCACGCTCGGCCTCGCCACAGTCGCGGCGGCAGCCGCACGGGCTCACTCGACGCCGCAGATCCGGGCCGAGCAGCAACACGCGCGGTCCGTCCTGGCCCAGGTGAACGCCATCGGCAACCGCCTCCAGGTGGTCGAGGACCAGCGAGGGATCGCGGAGCAGAAGCTGGCGGACGTCGAGCAGAGCCTCGCCCGCAACGAGCTGCAGCTCCATGCCGCGCGAATCAACCTCCGGGCCGCGCAAAAGCGGCTCATGGCGCGCATCTACTCGCTCTACGTGAACGGAGCGCCGAGCACGATCGACGTGATCGCGGGCGCGCACAGCATCTCGCAGATGATCGACCGCGCGGAGTCGGCGCAGGTGCTCTCGAACCAGGACGCGGCGCTCGGGCAGCAGGCGGTCAGCTACGAGAACACGGTGCAGACACGGGAGCGGCAGCTGAAGCGGCTCAAGGCGACGCGGGAGAACGCCCTCGCCGCGATCGAGGCGAAAAGGCGCACCGTTCAGGCGGAGCTCGGCCAGGAGAAGCGGCTGCTTGCCTCGATCCACACCACGATCTCGCAGCTCCAGGCGCAGGAGGCTGCGCACGAGCGGCAGCTCCAGGCGCAGGCGGAGGAACGCCTGCGCCAGGAGGAGCAAGCGCGCCAGGCGGCACAAGCCGCCGCGGCCGCCGCACCGGTCACGCAGACGCCGTCTACTCCGTCGACGCCCTCGATCGTGCCGCCGCCGATCAGCGTGCCGGTCGGGAACGGAGGCGCCGGCCATCCCGAGGCGGCGTCGATCGCCCTCCAGTACCTCGGCGTCCCGTACGCCTGGGGCGGCGCGAGCCCGAGCGGCTTCGACTGCTCCGGGCTCGTGATGTACGTCTACTCGAAGCTCGGGATCTCGCTCCCGCACTACACCGTCGCGCAGTGGAACGCAACTGAGCCGATCGCCTCACCGGCGCCCGGCGACCTCGTCTTCTTCAACGGGCTCGGCCACGTCGGGATCTACATCGGCGGCGGCCGGTTCGTCGACGCGCCGCACACCGGCTCGGTCGTCCGCATCGACAGCATGTCGGGCTTCGGCGGCTACGACGGCGCGCGCCGCGTTCCTTAGCTCGCGAAGCTCAAGCTTCGCTCGCTGGCGCTAACGAACTCCGCGCGGACGAGAGCGCGGTTCTCGCCCGCGCTCCGTAGCTGTTCTTGCTTGTCGATCCCTGGATGGAAGTCCGCTCTCGTGCGCTCGCGCGCGCCATAGGGCGGCGCGAGCGAGTCCGGCCTGCGGCTAAGCCCCCACTACGTGCAGTTCCCTTGACCCCGGGGCGAACTAGGCAAGCTTTTCCCTCACGATCTGGCTGACCTGCGAGCCGTCGGCTCGGCCGGCGATCTGCGGCATCACGTCAGCCATCACGCGGCCGAGATCCGCCATGCTCGTGGCCCCCACCTCGGCGATGACGTCGTCGACGATCTCGTCGATCTCGTCCTCGGAGAGCGGCTCGGGCATGAACTCCTCCAGCACCTCGAGCTCGCGCTCCTCGGCCGCCGCCTGCTCTTCACGCCCGCCCGTCCGGAACGCCTCGGCCGCCTCGAGCCGACGCTTCCGCTCGCGCTGCAGGACCTGCAGCTCCTCCCCCTCGCTCAGGGGCCGCTGCAGCTCCTTCTCGGAGCTCTTGAGCGCGTGGAGGATCAGGCGCAGCGCGTCGCGACGTTCGGCGTCGCGCGCACGCATCGCGTCCTTCAGCTCGTCGTCGATCTCCTCGATCAGGCTCAATCCCAGCCGCCTTTGATGTGCCAGTGCAGATGGAAAACCGTCTGGCCCGCGCTCGGGCCCACGTTGACGGCGACACGGTAATCGGTCAACCCTTCGCGTGCAGCGACGTCGGCGACGAACTCGAGCATCTTCTTCGTCTCCGCGGGCGGGAACTCGGAGATCTCCCGGAAGGAGTCGATGTGCCGCTCGGGCAGGACGAGGAGGTGCGTCGGCGCCTGCGGGTTGATGTCGCGGATCGCGACGAAGCCTTCGGTCGCCGCGACGTGGTCGCCGTCGCGGTAGAGCTTGCAGAAGAGGCAGTCGTCGTTCACGCGGCGAGGATCCCCTCCTCCGAGACTGCCGCGCCGCGGACGCCGACCAGCTCGCCGACCGGCGCGGCTTCTGCGACGAGCCACGGGGAGTAGTCGTCGCCGTAGCCGCGGCCCGGGCGGTCCACGAGCACGACGTCGTCGCGGCCCACCTTCGACCGCCAGTGCGCGAGGCAGGCGGCCCGGGAAGCAGCCCGCAGACGTGCGCTCCGCTCCTTCTTCACCATCGGAGACACCGGGTCCTGCGCGGCGGTGCCGGTGCCGGGGCGAGGCGAGTAGGGAAAAACGTGCACCTTCGTCAAACCGGCCTCCTCGACCACATGGAGGGTGCGCTCGAAGGCGACCTCGTCCTCGGCCGGGAAGCCCACGACGACGTCGCTCGTGAGGTTGAAGTCCTCGCGCAGCGGCTCGAGCCGGCGCAGATACGTGCCCGAGGAGTAGCGGCGGCCCATCGCCCGCAGGACGCCGTCGTCGCCCGACTGGAGCGGAACGTGCAGGTGGCGGCTCGCCGTCGGGGTCTCGCGCAGCGCGCGGACGAGGTCGTCGTCCACATGGTTGATCTCGATCGAGGAGAGCCGCAGCCGCTCGAGGCCCGGCGTGGCGCCGGCCTCCCGGACGAGGCGCGACAAGCGGTAGCCCGCCGACCGGTCGCGGTAGCAGCCGAGGTTGATCCCCGTGAGCACGACCTCGCGGTGCCCCTGCGCGACCCGGCGGCGAACCTCGCCGAGCACCGCCTCGGCCGCGCGGCTGCGCGACGCGCCGCGGACGAGCGGGATGACGCAGAAGCGGCACGAGAACGAGCAGCCGTCCTGGACCTTGACGAACGCGCGCACCCGGTCGAGGCGCGCGTCCGCCTGCACGCAGCCGATCGCGCCGACGTCGCCGGCGACGAAGTCCGGCGTCTCCTCGCTCCGGCGCGCGACGACGACCACGTTGTCGGGAAGGCCGGCGAAGGCGTCGCCGGCGAGGTTCGCGCCACAGCCGGTGACGTAGACCCGCTGGTGCGTGCGCGCGGCGCGAGCCGCCTCCTTCCTCGACTTCGACACGGCCTCGTGTGTGACGCAGCAGGTGTTGACCACGGCCACGTCGGCGGCGCCGGCGCGTTCCTCGTGGCCGTCGGCGAGCAGCCGCTCGCGAACCGCGTGCGCGTCGACGTGAGAGACCTTGCAGCCGAGGAAACGGACGGAGAACGTCGTCACGGCCGGAATTCGAGCAGGTCCACCGCCCAGCCGTCGCGCAGCCGCCGCTCCACTCGCTGCCAGCCCTCGACGCGGGGCTCGTCCCGGTCGAGATAGCCGGACGTGATCGCGCGATCGACGGGAAGCTGCGGCAGCATCCCCTCGACGACGTCGAGCGCGATGTTCATCACTGCGAGCCGCGCGGGCCTGAGCTCCTCGGCAACGTCGACGGCGACGCCGTTCGCGGCCGCGTTCGCGCGGGTCGTCTCGAGCGCGACCTCGTCGACGTCCACCGCGGTCACGGGCGCGAAGCCCAGCCTCGCGGCGGCAACCGAGAGCACGCCGGAGCCGCAGCCGACGTCGAGCAGGCTCGTCGGCTCGACCTCCTGCAGGAGCTCGAGACACAGCCGGGTCGTCGCGTGCGCGCCCGTGCCGAACGCGCGTCCCGGATCGATCACCACCGCGAGCGCATCGGCCGGCGGCTCTTCCCACGGCGGGCCGACCCAGCAGCGGCCCACCCGGACGCCGTGGTGGAACGCGCGCCAGCCGTCCTCCCAGCCCTCGGCCACGTCGTCGGCTGCGACGACGTCGAAGCCGAGCGGCGGCTCCTCGGCGTAGACGGCGTAGGCGCCGTCCAGCTCTTCGACGCCCTCGGGGAAGATGTGGAGCAGAAGCGCGAGCTCGGGCTCCCCGCCGACGACGACGTACCGCTTCAGCGTCAGCGGAACGCGCTCTTGAGCTTGTCGAACAGCCCGCCTTCGGCCTTGTCGTACGTGCGCTCGTCTACGTGCTCGTCGAACTCCCGCAGGAGGCGCGTCTGCTCCTCGTTCAGGCGGCGCGGGACGAGAACGCTGACGAGGATCCGCTGGTCACCGCGTCCGAAGCCCTGGAGGACCGGCATGCCGCGGCCGGGTAGGACGAGGATCTCGCCGGGCTGCGTCCCCGAGGGCAGCTCGAGCTCCTCCTCGCCGTCGAGCGTCGGGATCGCGATCGTTGCGCCGAGCGCAGCCTGGGTGAAGGTGAGGTCGACGGTCGTGTAGATGTCGTCTCCCTCGCGCACGAACCGCTCGTCGGGACGGATCTGCACCTCGACGTAGACGTCGCCGGCGCGGCCGCCGACGAGTCCCGCGTGCCCCTCGCCGCTGAGCCGGATCCGCTGTCCGTGGTGGATTCCGGGCGGGATCTCGACCGCGAGCGTCCGTTCCTCGACCACGCGTCCCGCGCCCCGACACTCGGCGCACGGCTGCTCAATCCGGCGGCCCGAGCCCGAACACTCCGGGCACGTCTGCGTGCGCACGAACTCCCCGAACACGCTTCGGCTCACCTGCTGCAGCCGGCCGGTTCCGGCGCACGTGGGGCAGGTCGTGATCTCGCTGCCGGGCTCCGCTCCGTCCCCTCCGCAGCGGGTACACGTAACCGCGGCCTCGAAGGGAACCTCGCGGGTCACGCCGTGCGCGGCCTCGACGAGGTCGATCTCGACCGTCGCCGCGAGGTCGGCGCCGCGTGCCCGGCGACCTCCGCTGCGCCCCCCGAACAGGACGTCGTCGCCGAAGAACGCGGAGAAGAGATCCGCGAGGTTGCCGAAGTCGACGTGCCCGGCCTGGAAGCCTCCGCTGCGCAACCCCGCGTGGCCGTAGCGGTCGTAGAGATCCCGTGTCTCGGTCTTCGACAGCACCTCGTACGCCTCGACCACCTCCCGGAACCGCTCCTGCGCGTCCGGCGCGTCGGACACGTCGGGGTGGAGCTCGCGCGCAAGCCTGCGGAAGGCGCGCTTGATCTCCGCGTCGGATGCCTCGCGCCCGACACCGAGCAGCTCGTAGTAGTCGCGGTCGGTGGTCGCCATCGCTCTGAATGTAGCGTCGCCGTCAGCCGCCAAAGCCGCAGCGCAGTGCGGGCTCAGGCCTCGTCGTAGATGGACTCGACGAACCGCGACAGCTCGAGTGCGGCCGAGCGGACGGCTCCGAGCGCCTTCTCGTAGTCCATCCGGACCGGGCCGACGAGGCTGACGGCCCCGAGCGCGCGATGCACCAGCCCGTAGCACGCGCCGACGAGCGCGACCTCGGCGAGCGCAGGATGCGCCAGCTCGTGCCCGAGCCGGACGAACGGGCGCTGCGACGCGCTCGGCTGGCCGAGCACGTCGAGCAGGTCGGCCCGGCGCTCGACGAGCTCGAACAGGTTCCGGTACGCGTCGAGCTCCTCGGCGCGGACCTCGCCCAGCAGATCGGCTGCGCCGCCGACGTAGAGGCGCTGCTCGGCCGAGACGAGCTCCGTGAAGGCCGGCAGGAGCGCCGCGAGGAAGGCGCGCTCGGTCGGGCGGAGGCCGGGATCCTCGAAGCGCCGTCTGAGGAGCCCGGTGCCGAGCTGCAGCCCGGCCACGGCCTCGTTCAGATAGTCGCTTGCCCACTGCGCCAGCCCGGCGTCCACGGGCTCTTCGAAGTGGAAGAGACGCTTCGAGACGCCGCCCGCCGACGTGATGACCACCACCATCACCAGCTGCGGCTGCAGGAGCAGGACCTCGACGTGGCGGACATGGGTCGCCTCGAGCGGCGGAGCCGAGACAAGGGCGAGCAGGCGCGTGACCTGCGAGAGCATCTCCGTCGTCGCCTGCAACGCCGCCTCGACCTCGTTGCTCGTCGTCGCGAGGTCGAGCGGGAACGCCGGCGGTTGCGGCTCGAGCCGACCGAGCAGCTCGTCGGCGTAGTAGCGGTAGCCACTCTCGGTCGGCACGCGTCCCGCAGAGGTGTGCGGATGCGTGAGCAAGCCCAGGTTCTCGAGGTCGGCCAGCTCGGCTCTGACGGTCGAGGGTGACACGTGCAGGTCCGAGCGCTCGACGAGGGTCTTCGAGCCGACCGGCTGGCCGGTGGAGACGAACTCCTCGACGACACGCCGCAGCACTGCCCTCTGCCGTTCGCTCAGCTCCATCGTTTCCTGCATTTGCAGGAGATTTTAGCCGGTGGTGCGGCGGGCTCCTCGCGACTCAGGCGAGGATCTCGGCGGTCACGGCGCCGCCGAGAAAGCGGCCACGCCGTGTGAGCGACAAGGTCGCGCCGCCGTCGACGGCAAGGCCGAGTCGGGCCGCACGTGCTAGACCGTCGGCGTCGAGTGCCGTGCGCAGGCCGCCGACCGCCAGGGGCTCGTCGAGCCGGAGACCGAGCATCACCCGTTCGCGCGCCTTGACGCCGGCGTCGAGGGGCTCGATCTCGCGGTCGTAGTGACCCGCCAGGTACCGCGCGAGCTTCGGCGTGTTCCGGCGGCGTTCATGGCCGAGCGTCGAGACGGCGCCGGCGCCGAGGCCGAGGTAGTCGCGGCCGAGCCAGTAGGCGAGGTTGTGCTCGGCGCGCTTCCCGTCGCGGCAGAAGTTGGCGGTCTCGTACCAGCGGTAGCCGGCGCCGGTGAGCGTGGCGACGACGCGTTCGAAGTAGTCCTCCATCTGCTCCGCCTGCCGCTCGAGCTCGGCGCCGTGCGCGACCGTGAAACGCGTCCCCGGCTTGGCCTCGAGCTCGTAGGCGCTGATGTGCTCCGGCCCGAGCGCGATCGCGTGTGCGAGATCCGCCGCGAGCTGGGCCGGCGTCTGGCCGGGGATCCCGTAGATGAGGTCGAGCGAGAGATTGTCGAAGCCTGCGTCGCGCAGCTGGGCGAAGGCGCGCTCGACGTCGGCCGGCGCCGCGCGCCGCTCGAGCACGGCGAGGAGGTGCGGCTGGAACGTCTGCGCGCCGAGCGAGACACGATTGACGCCGGCGCCGCGCAGCTCGCGTGCAAGCTCGGGCGTGACCGTCTCGGGATTCGCCTCGACGGTCAGCTCGCCGGCCGTCGGCAGCGTGCGCAGGAGCCGTAACAGCTCCGGCAGCGCGGTGTAGGTCGGCGTCCCCCCGCCGAGGAAGATGGTCTCGACCTCCGACCGGTCGTGCTCCTGGTCGAGCTCGCGCAGCAACGCGTCGACGTACGCGGCGTGCAGGTGATCCCGGCCGGTCGCCGTGACGAAGTCGCAGTAGCCGCAGCGATGCGCGCAGAACGGGAGATGGACGTAGAGGTGGCGGACGCTCATGCCACCCGCCTCGGCCGGGCGACGAGCTCGCCGCCGCAGTTCGGGCAGACGAAGTCCACCGCCTCGCCGCAGGTGCGGCAGAACGTGCATTCGTAGGAGCAGATGACCGCGTTGCCGTCTTGGGGCAGCGCGGTCCCGCACCGCTCGCACTCCGTGCGCATCTCGAGCGCCATCAGCTCTTCCCGCCCTGACCGATGTTGAGGACGGCGAGGAACGCCTCCTGCGGGACCTCGACGGCGCCGACCTGCTTCATCCGCTTCTTCCCCGCCTTCTGCTTCTCGAGCAGCTTCCGCTTGCGGCTGATGTCGCCGCCGTAGCACTTCGCGAGCACGTCCTTGCGCTTCGCCTTCACGGTCTCGCGCGCGATGACCCGCGAGCCGACGGCTGCCTGGATGGGGATGTCGAACATCTGGCGTGGGATCTCCTCGCGGAGCCTGTCGACGAGCGCGCGGCCGCGTTCGTACGCGAGGTCGCGGTGGACGATGAGGGAGAGCGCGTCGACCGGCTCGCCGCCGACCAGGACGTCGACGCGCACGAGGTCGCCCGGCTTGAAGCCGGCGAGGTCGTAGTCGAACGACGCGTAGCCGCGGGTGCGCGACTTGAGCTGGTCGTAGTAGTCCATCACGATCTCGGCGAGTGGCAGTTCGTGCGTGAGGTGGACGCGGTCCGGTGAGAGGTACTCGAGCCGCCCGAAGGTGCCGCGACGCTCGTTGTTGAGCTCCATCACGGCCCCGACGTGCTCCTTGGGGACGATGATCGACGCGGCGACGAACGGCTCCTCCACCTCCTCGACCTCACGCGGAAACTCGGCCGGGTTGTGCACCTCGACCCAGCCGCCGTTCTTCTCTTTCACGCGGTACGCCACGTTGGGCGCGGTGACGAGCAGGTCGAGATCGAACTCGCGCTCTAGGCGCTCGCGGACGATCTCCATGTGCAGCAGGCCGAGGAAGCCGCAGCGGAAGCCGAAGCCGAGGGCCTGCGACGTCTCCGGTTCATAGAGGAGCGCGGCGTCGTTGAGCTTGAGCCGCTCGAGTGCGTCGCGGAGCTCCGGATAGTCGTCGGAGTCGGTCGGGAAGAGGCCCGCGAAGACCATCGGCTTGACGTCCTTGTAGCCGGGCAGCGCCTCCTCGGCAGGCCGGCGGACGGAGGTGAGTGTGTCGCCGACGCGCAGCCGCGAGACGTCCTTGAGCCCCGTAACGACGTACCCGACCTCACCGGCCGCGAGGCGCTCGATGGGCGTCATCGCCGGTGAGAAGACCCCGAGCTCCTCGGCATCGAAGCGCGTATCGGTGGCCATCGTCCGGAGCGCCTCGCGGGTCGAGAACGAGCCGTCGACGACACGGACGAACGCGACGACGCCGCGGTACTGGTCGTACGAGGAGTCGAAGACGAGCGCCCGCGCCTGCGAGCCGGGGTCGCCTTCCGGCGGCGGCACGCGCTCGACGATCGCGTCGAGGACGTCGGCAACTCCGTCGCCCGTCTTGGCAGAGATGCGCAGCACGTGGGCGGGGTCGTCCCCGAGCAGGTCGGCGACCTCGAGGGCCGTTCCGTCCGGATCGGCGGCCGGAAGGTCGATCTTGTTCGCGACCGGGACGATCTCGAGCCCGTTCTCGATCGCGAGGTAGGCGTTCGCGAGCGTCTGGGCCTCGATGCCCTGCGCGGCGTCAACGACGAGGAGCGCGCCTTCGCACGCCTGCAGGGAACGGGAGACCTCGTACGTGAAGTCGACGTGGCCCGGCGTATCGATGAGGTTGAGCTCGTGGCCCTTCCACGTCACGCGGACGGCCTGGGCCTTGATCGTGATCCCGCGCTCCCTCTCGAGCTCCATCGTGTCGAGGACCTGCTCGCGCATCTCGCGCGCCGAGACGGCCTCGGTCAGCTCGAGGATGCGGTCCGCGAGCGTCGACTTCCCGTGGTCGATGTGCGCGATGATCGAGAAGTTGCGGATACGGCTCTGGTCCACGAGCGGCGATGGTACTCACGCCCGTCCGCAGCGACCCTGAGCGTTGCGGACACGGGCTCAGACGCTCCCCCACCCAAGGGTGGGGTCCGTGTTCCCTCCGCCCTCGCGATCGAGGCTATCGGCCGATCCGTGACGCCGGGAGGCCGCGTTCGTCGCAATTCAGTGTCGTCCAGCACCCTCGGCGAAGATCAGGCGCGGCCGCGCCGGAGGCGCAGCATCGTCTCCAGCTCGTCTACCCCCAGCAGGCGGCAGGCGGCGAGGAACGCCGCGACCCCGAGCGCGAGACCGATGCCGACCGACGCCACCTGCCCCGGCAGCGAGCGTCCGACCGAGACGTCGACCAGGCGCCAGCTTCCCCACGCCACGCCCGCGAGGAGGGCCGACGCGACCGAGACGAGTACGAAGCTGCGCACAGCTTGCGTAAGTCCGATCGGCCCCATCCGCCGGCGGAGCAGGACGAGCAGCGCCCACGTGCCGGCGATGTTCACGATGGACGTGGAGAGCGGGATCCCCCAGATGCCGAGGCGGTAGAAGACCGCGTCGAGCCCAGCGTTCACGACGAGGTTCCCCATCGCGACCCAGCTTGGGATCCAGGGGGACTGAAGGGAGAAGAACGCGCGGTTGAGCATCAGCATCGTCCCGTTGAACGTCAGCCCCAGCGCGAACGCCGCGAGGCAGTAGGCAACGACCGGGGTGTCCTTCGCGACGAAGTGCTCGTGCTGATAGAGGAGCCGCACGATCGGCACGCACAGGACGGCGGCCGCAGCGCTCGCGGGGATGAGGAAGAACGAGATCAGGCGGAGCCCCATGGCGACGGTGCCACGAAAGCCGGCCCAGTCCTCCCGGGAGACCGCGCGCGACAGCGAGGGGAACAGAACGGTTGCGACCGCGACCGAGAACATTCCCTGCGGCAGCATGTACAGCCGGAACGCGCGCACGATCGCGGCCGGCGCGATGTGCGGGTTCAGGAAGTGCGTCGCGAACAGCTGGTCGATCGCCGCGTTGATGTTGATGAGGCCGAGACCGATCGTCACCGGCAGCATCAGGACGAACGTCCGCTTCACCGCCGGGTCGTGGAGATCGATCACCATCCGCAGCCGGTCGTCCCGCCCGCGGAGCCACGGCAGCGGTAGGAGGAACTGCACCACCGTCGCGATGAGGATCGCGACGGCGTAGAAGTAGAGCCTCGTCGACTTGCTCGACGAATGCTCCGCCCCGAGCGCGAGCCCGAGCAGGATCACGAGGTTCCACGCGACGGGGCTGAGCGCTGGCACCGTGAAGTGGTCGTAGCTGTTGAGGATCCCGACCACGATCCCCGTCAGCCCGAGCACGAGTACGAGCGGGAAGAGGATTCGTGCCAGGCCGGCCGCCAGGGTGTGGAACTCCTGATGCGGTCCGTAGTTGAAGACAGCCATCACCCACGGCGCGACGACGACGAAGAGCGCAGTCAGGCCGCCGAGCCCGAGCAGCATCAGCCAGAACAGGGAAGACGCGACGCGCCAGGCACGCTTCCGTTCGCCCTTCACGAGCAGGTCGCTGAAGACCGGCACGAACGCGGCCGAGAGAGCCGAGTCGGCGACGAGCGACCGGACGGTGTTGGGGATGAGGAACGCGATCTCGAACGCGTTGACCTTGCCGCTGATGCCGAATAGCGCGGCCTGGACGATCTCCCGAACCAGGCCGATGATCCGGGACAGCCCGGTGGCGATCGAGAACACGACGCCGGAGCGCGCGAGGCTGCGCTGCTCGGCCTCCGGCTCCAGCTTCTCGCTCACGGCCGGCGGCGTGGTTACCTGTGTCGCCTGCCCCTCCTCGTCGAGCGCGATGGCCTCGAGCTCGGCGAGCTCGCCGCGGTCGCGGTCGCGACGTGGCCGGATGATCGAGGTCGGCTGCTCAGCCGGATCCTGGGCGATCGGCCATGAGTCGAGCGTCGCGTCGCTCTCGAAGTACGTCGGCTTACCCTGCTTCCGGCGGCGGCGTTCGCGCTCC
>Ga0209810_1000876_pt1 | contig 54103 bp, 57 predicted proteins | sample Coa_R1_7_FD_187159 | JGI IMG/M metagenome (GOLD analysis project Ga0209810, IMG submission 187159) | Surface soil microbial communities from Centralia Pennsylvania, which are recovering from an underground coalmine fire - Coalmine... | ecosystem: Environmental > Terrestrial > Soil > Unclassified... | reverse complement strand
AAGCAGTCGCGGCAATAAACGGGTTTGTCGCCGCGGGGTTGGAACGGCACTTCCGCTACGCCGCCGCACTGGCTGCACGTGGCTTTGAACATCTCGCGCTGGCTGCCGCCGCCGTAACCGCCGCCGCCGCTGCGGCCGCCGCCGGATGCTTTGCGCGCTGCGCGGCAGTCCGGGCAACGGCTGGGTTTGTTCGTAAAGCCTTTGCCGGCGTAGAATTCTTGCTCGCTTGCGGTGAACGGGAAGGTGCGTCCGCAATCGACGCAATTAAGGGTTTCGTCTGTGTACATGAACGAGTCTCCTAACTCGGTAGTTGGTTTTGTGGTAATCGGACTCGCCAGTACTTGGAACGCAAAAACGTTGAAACACTAGTGAGGCCCTGTTGAATGCGCCGAACGATTAGGTCCGGCGCGCCTCGCCCGCGCGATAGCGGTAGACGATGCGGCCTTTCGTCAAATCATATGGCGAAAGTTCGACGTCTACGCGATCGCCGGGAAGAATCTTGATGTGATGCCGGCGCAGACGGCCGGCGATGTGCGCGAGGACGACGTGCCCGTTGTCAAGTTCGACGGAAAACGTCGTGCTTGGAAACACCTGTTTGATGCTCCCGAACACCTCGAGCGGAGCTTCGCGGTTATCCTCGGCCGGCTTCGCCTTGGAGGCTCGAGGATTCGTATTGCGATTGCGAATTGCGATAGCGGGTACTCCTTCTGTCTCGCTCTACCGGCGACGCCGGGTAAAGGTTCTGCGAATAGCCTGCGGCGCTTTCTCGAGGGTGTCCCCGATCGAGAAGTCCGTTAAGGGATGTTGCGCGCGGTCGATGCGGCTGCCGATGGCGCGTTCGATCTGCTTGAACAAATCGGTTTCGTCACGCGAGACGAAGGTAATCGCATCGCCGGCTCTTTGGGCGCGCGCCGTGCGCCCGATACGATGAATGTAGTCCGCCGGTTCCTGCGGCACGTCGTAATTGATGACGTGTCCGAGATCGAAGATGTCCAGACCACGCGCCGCGACGTCGGTAGCGACCAGAACGCGATAGCGGCCCTTCTTGAATCCGTTGAGCACGTGGGTCCGCTGGGCTTGGGTGCGATCCCCATGGATGCGTTCCGCGCCGACGTCGTGGCGCGAAAGCATTGCCGCGAGCCGCTCCGCGCGCGCCTTCGTCCGGGTAAAAACCAGCGCGCTGAAAATGCGATTGTCCCGAAGCAGATCGACGAGCAGTTCGGTCTTTTTGTGCTGCTCGACCGCATAGACCGACTGCGTGACGGTTTCCACGGGGACGGCATTCGGCGCCAAATTCACGCGAACCGGCTCGTGCAGGAGCGCATTTGCAAGACCCGTTACCGTGCTGCCGAGCGTAGCGGAAAAGAACAGCGTCTGCCGGCGATTTGGAAGCTTGGCGATAATCCGCTTGACGGCGGGCAAAAACCCCATGTCCAGCATCCGGTCCGCTTCGTCGAGCACGAGCAGAGAAACGCGGTCCAAGTGCGCCTCGCCGCGTTGCATGAGATCGATGAGCCGTCCGGGCGTAGCCACGATGATGCCGCATTTGCGGCGGAACGCTTGAATTTGACGATCCATGCCGACGCCGCCGTAAACCGGTTCGACGCGAACGTTCGTGTGTTTGGCAAGCTGCCGAAGATGCTCGGTAATCTGCTGCGCCAGTTCGCGCGTAGGCGCCAAAACGAGGGCGCCCGTTTCTCGAGACGGTGCTTTCAGCAGCGCTTCAAGCAGCGGTAACCCGAACGCCGCAGTTTTACCGCTTCCGGTGGGGGCGCTGGCGAGCACGTCGCGACCCGCCAAAGCCGGCGGAATCGCCATGCGCTGGACGGGCGTGGGGAATGCGTACTGAAGATCGTCGAGTCCGCGGAGGAGCTCGGCGCTTAGTGCAAATTCGGAAAATGTAGGAATATCGACCATGCTTTCGAGGCGGCGCAACTTATCGACCGCTTCGAAAGATCGCGCTGGGGAACCACGAGTATGGCACGAAACCGCCCTCGGGTGCAACCCTCATAACCCCTTGCCGCCGAAATGGTTGCGTCCCCGGGACCTCGGCGGCCGTCAAGATGCCGAAGGGGTCGTAAGCCCGCTGGCGATCCGGCGCGTTTGGCTTATAATGCCGAGGCGGAGGATATTCACCTATGCAAACCCTTGCCATCGTTCCTTGGCAGCACGATTACGACGCGGCGATCGAGCGCGCGCGTGCGGAACACAAGTTCGTCCTGCTCGACGTCTTCAACCCTGGTTGAGGGGGATGCCAAGCGCTGGATGCCGTGACGTATCCGCAGACCGAAGTCATCGAAAGCATCGTTCAGCACGCGATTCCGCTGCAATTCGACAATTCGAAACCCGAAAACAACGGCGTGCTGCATCGCATCCATCACATCTGGACGCCCGACGTGCGCGTGCTGCACTACGACGGCTCGGAATTGTACCGCTGGGACGGTTTCTTGCCGCCGTCCGAGTTCATTGCCAGAATGCAATGCGCGTTTGCGCAAGCGTATCTACGCTTGAAGCGCTTCGATCAGGCCGAAGCGCTCTACGTGGACGTGCTCAAGCGGTTTTCCACGACGTACGCCGCTCCGGAAGCGCAATACTACTTGGGTGTGGTGCGTTACCGGCGCGATCCGCAGAGCGACGAGCTGCTCGCGCAGTGGCGGCAGTTGTGCGCGCGTTATCCGTACAGCGAATATCGCGTCAAGCAATCGTTTAAGGAACTTCCGCAGGACGTGAAATGAAGGGCCGGGCGCAACGCCCGGCCCTCTTCACGTTTTCAAAACGCGTATCGAATCAGCGGCGTTTGCGGGCTCCCGAAGATTTCTTCGATCCGCCCTTGCGGCCCGATGCCGCCGTTGTGCGTCCGGCTTTCTTGGCCGCGCCTTTGCGTGCGCCGCCTTTTGCACCGGCGGCTTTGCGCGCACCGCCTTTGCGCGACATTACCATTTCCTTGAGCGCCTTCGCAGGCAAAAACTTGAACACGCGCTTCGCCGGCACTTTCACCGGTTCGCCGGTGGCCGGATTGCGCGCGATGCGTGCGGCGCGATCGCGCACTTTGAATTGTCCGAACCCCGGGATCTTCACCGCTTCACCGGAACACACCGCGGCTTGAATATCTTCGAACACGCCGTCGATCAATGCCACCGCATCCCTGCGCGACATCTCGAACCGCTCCATCGCAGCGCGTACCAAATCGACTTTATTCATGGGCTCCTCTCATGCTGAACGCCAAGCGCTCGCGGCGCCTGCTTGGCCCTAAAAGTATTGTTTTTACGCAGCTTTTCCTGTTGTTTGCGAAACCTCGCGAACAGGAAAGGTCGTGGTACTTTGCTACTAGAACGCCCAAGCCTGCATGGTCAAGCAAAAGGTTGCAGCGCGATTGGATGCGTTCGACGGCGCTGCGTTCGAACGCGCGTTCCTGGCCGCGGATTACGAACAGTGCCGCCGCATACTCTCCGATGCGTCCGACGGCGATGAGTCGGCGCTTGCGCTCAGCCGCGTCGATCTGCGCGACGGCCGCCCGGCTGACGTCATCGAACGGCTCGTCGGCTTGCGTCCTGCCGGCATGCGTCTTCGCGCGGAGCGCGACATCTGGCTCGGCGCAGCCTACGGCGCCGCCGGTGATTCCGCTTCGGCGCAGCGCCTGTTCGATCGCGCGCTTACCGTACTGCAAGCACCGGACGAACTCTACTTCGCGGCGATCTTTCAGAAAGCGCACGTGCACTGGATGGATCGCCGCTGGGCAGCCATGGAGCCTCTCGTCGCGCAGCTGGTGCAGTGTCCCAATGCCGGCTATCGCGGACGGGGTTACGTTTTGCGCGGGTGGATTGCCGCAGGCAAGAACTCCGACGCGCACGCGCAGGCGCGCGATTATTTACACGCGCTGGACGAGTTCGATTTCATGGCGCGGCCCGACTTGCGGCTGCGGCTCAACACGCTTCTGACGCTCACGGCGCTGGCGCGGGAACTGGGCCTGGACAGCGTCGCGCAACGCGTGCGAGCCGCATACGACGGGATGCATCCCAGCAGCGGCATGCACGTGCAGTACTTCAAAATGACGCGCATTTTGGGATGGATCGACGCCCTGGACGGCAACGAGCTCTCGGCGTTTCGCCGCTTTCGGCAAGCAGCCGACCTCGCCCCCAACGATGCGTGGCGCGTTCAATGCATCGCCGATCGCGCAACGCTGGCTCGGGCTACCGGCGAAAGCTCCTTCATGCTCGATCAGCTTTATGCGGCGCACGACGTGGCTTCGCGGCTGGCTTGGAACTCCGCGGTCGAAGAGGATCGCATGACGCTCCTGAATCTGGCCGAGCTGTTCGGCGACGTCGACGCGCAGATTTCGCAGCGTTACCTCACGCAGTTTCGTTCGTTGAAAACGCCCATGGATCGGCGTATGGGGTTTGCGAACGACGAACGCGTGCGCGCTCTCGAAGCCTATCCGGCCGGCGTGGCGCTTCTGCGCGTGGGCGAAACGCAGGCGGCAAGACAGATGTTAAGCGAGGCGTACGAGATCTTCTCGCGCTTCGATTACGGCTGGCGCGCAGCCCTGGCCGCGCTCGCCATGCACAAAGCGACGCACGACGCGCAGTGGCTCGTCCATGCGCGCCGAGCGATTAGGCGCTGGCCGAAAAGCTGGATCGCGCGCGAGGTTCGTCACGCGCAGCACGCGCACTCCTCCCCCGAAGAAGAATCGCTCGTCACGCGCGCGCAGCGGCCTATCCTACGGCTCCTGCTGGAAGGCCGCCGCAATGCGGAAATCGCGGATGCGCTCGGCAAAAGCCCCAATACGGTACGAAATCATATCGCCGAGATTTTCCGCACCTTCGAAGTCAGCTCGCGCGGGGAACTGATCGCGCTGCTGAGCCGGCGCAAGAAGTAGCTTGTGGAGAAGGCCGGCGGATTGCTCCGCCAGCCTCTCTGCCCGCACGTCATCTCGCCTTCGGATGTTGCTCGGACGGCACGCTGCGGCCTTGGGGGAAAGCCGCAACCGCCTGCATCCGTCGGGTTTCGGGATAACGACTCGCGTCGTCGTTTCATCGGCGGTGCGAGTGTCCACAAAATACCACGCCCGAAACAGGAGCGCATGGGACGTTTGGGACTGGTGCTCGGGCTTTGAAGTCCGCCGATTAGGACCAGTCCTATTCCGCCGCGCCCAATTCTTCCTTAGCCGTCAAAATGCGCTCGCCCAGCTCGTCCAGCTCCTCTTCGTCGAACAACTCGCGAGCCATCCGGAACAGCGGTCCCTCTTCTTCCTTTACATGGTGTTCGACGAGATCTTTGAGCACGCTGAGCTTCGGCTTGTACCTCTCGTCTTTCGGGTCGAGATCTTCGAGCTCGCCTATGAGCGACTTGACGATGTTGTGTTCTTCGTACGCTTCCAGCACTTCGTCGCGCTCTTCGCCCTTGCCGGCTCGGCGCCGGAATTCCGGATAGAAGATGCGCTCTTCGACTTGTGCATGAATCGTCAGTTCTTCGTCGATTTGCTGGAAGAGCTTTTTGCGTTGCGTGCTGGCGCGTTCTCCAAGGCCTTCAACCTCGCCGAAAAGCGTCTTTACCTTTTTGTGGTCTTCTTTCAGAAGTTTGAGTGCGTTCATAGTGCTAGCACTCTACCCGCCGCGCGCAAATAAAAACAGCCGCCTGAGCGGCGCCTGTTTCCCTGGATTCTAGACGTCGACGCGCTGGTCGGCGGAAAACGCGATCAGCTCTCGGACGAGATACTGCATGGCCTCCGGCGGCAAAAGCACGACGCCTTCCTTTTCCGCGATATCCAGGATGACGACACGCGCCTCTATCCGCGAGGGCACATGTCCGCGGCGCGCATACTCGCGCCCGGTGTGCTTAATCCGCACCCAAACGCGTTCCATGTCCGTCATTGTGCAACAGCCTCGATAGCAAAAGCCCGTGTGCGATAAGCGCGCACCGGCCGCACCTCTATCCTATCGCCGCGCAGCCGCTCGCCGCCTTAACCCGGCGTAAAGCGCCATTGACGGCCCAGGAGGCCCAAGTCAGGCGGCGGCGGACACCGGGCGCACCGCATGTCAGGAATACGCGATTATTTGTCGTGTTTACTTGACATATAGTCGTTAATACGCTACATTCCGAATATGAGAACTTCAGAAGGGCGGACACCTCAAGAGCGCGCCGTCGGGCGCCGCTACCTCATGCAGATGCTCGCGCTCACGGCGCTTTACGCCGTGGTGCTCATAGCCAGCATCCACGCGCTCCAGACGCAGCACTTCTCGCCGGTGCTCCGCGACCTCATCGCCGTCACGCCGGCAATCCCGATGTTCGGCGTGGTTGCGGCCGTGATTCAATTCATGCTGAGCATCGACGAGCTCCAGCGACAGATCCATCTGGAAGCGTTTGCGATCGCGGCAGGGGTCACGGCAGCGCTGGCGCTCACGTACACGTTCTTGGAAGGCGTGGGCTTCCCGCACTCGCAAGCCTGGTGGGCGTTCGTGAGCATCGACGCCGCTTGGGGTCTCGCGCTGCCGTTCGTCAAGCGGCGGTACGAATGATGAAAAACCGCATTCGCGTGCTGCGCGCCGAACACGAGTGGTCGCAGGCCGACGTCGCCGAACGCTTGGGTGTCGCGCGACAGACCGTCAACGCGCTCGAAACCGGAAAATACGCGCCGAGTTTGCCGCTCGCTTTCAAAATCTCCAAGCTGTTCGCGCTTCCCGTCGAGCAGATTTTCGATCCCGATTCCGCGGAGGAGTAACAATGAAACTCACGATCGCTGCCGGCGTTCTTGCAGCCGCCGCGCTCTCGTTCACCGCGCCCGCGAGCGCTTCGTTGCCGCCGCCGCTGCCGAGGCCCAACACCTCGTTTCAAAGCGGCAGTCTGCACGTCGACGTCTACGGCACCGCCGGAAAACCCGCGCTGATTTTCATTCCCGGACTGCTGTGCGGACCGTGGGAGTGGGCCGGCGAAATCGCGCAATTTTCTCGCAAGTACACCATCTACGCATTGACGCTGCCCGGCTTCGACGGCCGTCCGGCCATTCCGGGGCCGCTTTTCCCACGAGTCACCGCGGATTTTTGGTCGATGCTCGACGCGCAGCGGATCGAACGTCCGACGGTGATCGGGCATAGTTTGGGCGGCACGCTCGCGATCGTGCTGGGCGAACAGCATCCGCAGCGTCTACGCGCGATCGTCGCTGTGGACGGCCTGCCGGTCTTTCCCGGCATGGAGAACCTTAGCGCGGAGCAGCGGCAGGCAGCCGCGCAGCGTTTGTCGGCGGCGCTCGCCTCGGCGCGAAACCCTCAAGCTTTCGAGCAGACGGAAAAGACGTACGTATTACCCGCATTGATGTCGTCCCCCGGCGACGTCGCCGCCGTCGCGCCGCTGATGGCGAAGAGCGATCCTCAGGCCGCGGCGCAATGGGCGGCGGAAGACCTGCGCATGGACGCGCGCGCGGACCTTTCGAAAATCACGGTGCCGCTGCTCGAAATCGCACCCGAAGGCGCGCTCGTCCCGTATTACAAGACGTTGGTTGCGGGCGACCCGACGGCGACCGTCGAGGCAGTAGGGAACAGCCGGCACTTCATCATGTACGACCAGCCTCAAGCGCTGCACGCGCTCATCGCCCGCTTTTTGGAACGCCCGGGCCCGTAGACGGCTCAAGCCTCCGGGTTGCAAAGAATCGGCTCGAAAGCGGGTTCTTATAAGAGGAAGAGCCAATCGACGAATTTTCATGACTGTTACCGAGCTGCCGTACACGCCGGACGTTGCGGCGCAAACCAGAGAGACCTTCGAACGCGTCGCGCACGTGATTCCGCCGGTGGAGTGGCCGATCCACGCCCCGTTCGTCGCCGAAATCAACCGTCTCAAGCGCGAGCGCAACGCGGTGATCTTGGCGCACAACTACCAGGTTCCGGAAATCTTTCATACGGTCGCGGACATCGTGGGGGACTCGCTTGGCCTAGCAGTGGAGGCCGCCCGCACCGACGCCGACATCATCGTCGTATGCGGCGTGCACTTCATGGCCGAAACGGCCAAACTCGTCAACCCGGACAAGATGGTGCTCGTGCCGGATCTTCGCGCCGGATGCTCGCTAGCCGAGTCGATTACTCCGGAGGACGTGCGGCTGCTGCGGCAACGCTACCCCGGAGTGCCGGTCGTCACCTACGTTAATACGTCGGCGGCAGTCAAGGCGGAGTCGGACATCTGCGTCACCAGCGGCAACGCGGTACGGGTCGTGAAGAGCCTCGGCGCAAAACGCGTCATCTTTCTTCCGGACGAGTATCTGGCCAAGTACGTCGCGTCGCAAACCGAGGTGGAGATCATCGCGTGGAAGGGCCACTGCGAAGTGCACGAGCGCTTCACCGGCGCGCAGATCCGCGCGTATCGGGAAGAGGACCCGGGCTTGGTCGTACTCGCGCATCCGGAATGTCCGCCGGACGTGCTCGCGGAGGCCGATTACGTCGGCTCGACGCAGGGCATGGTCGGTTACGTCGATCGCACGCGCCCAGCCCGCGTGGTGATGATCACGGAGTGTTCGATGGCCAGCAACGTCGCGGCGAATTTTCCGCAGATCGATTTCGTTCGGCCTTGCAATCTCTGTCCCCACATGAAGCGCAACACGCTGCCGAAGGTGCTGCGCTCGCTGCAAACGCTCGAATACGAGGTGACCGTCGATCCGCAGGTCGCGCAACGGGCCCGCGCGGCCGTCGAACGTATGCTGCGTGTTAGCGCGTAAAGCGCAGGCGCTGAACGCGCCGAACCGGCTCCTCGTAGAACCGATCGTGCGCGCCGCGCTCTTGGAAGATATCGGGCGCGGCGGCGATCTTACCACCGAGGCGATCGTGCCGCGCGATGCGCGTGCAACCGCGAGTATTCAGGCAAGGGCACCGGGCGTCGTCTGCGGCCTGGACGCTGCACGGCTGGCGTTCGAGCTGCTCGATCCTCATGCTTCCTTCGATGCGGCCGTCGCGGACGGCGAGCGCATCGGCGAAGGGGCCTGCGCCGCGCGCGTCGTCTGCAGCTCTCGAGCGCTGCTGACGGGCGAACGCACGGCCCTCAATCTGCTTTGCCGGCTGAGCGGAATTGCGACCGCGACGCGAACGCTGGTCGATCTCATCGCTGAATATCCCGCGCAAGTCGTATGCACGCGAAAAACCACGCCTGGACTTCGCGTCCTCGAAAAATATGCGGTGCGCTGCGGCGGCGGAAGCAATCACCGCTTCGGTCTCGACGACGCCGTCCTCATCAAAGACAACCACCTGGCGCTAGTGCATTCGATCGCCGCGGCGGTCGATGCGGTGCGCGCGCGCGTCGGGCACATGGTGAAGATCGAAGTCGAAGTGGACAGGCTCGAGCAGTTGCAGGAAGCGCTGGAGTGCGGCGTGGACGCCGTGCTGCTGGATAACATGACGCCGGAGCAACTTTCGCAAGCCGTGCGCATGGCGCGCGGGCGCGTGCTCACGGAAGCGTCCGGCTCGATCGCGGCGGAGCGCATCGTGGCAATAGCACGCACCGGCGTAGACCTCATTTCATCGGGCTGGATAACGCACAGCGCTCCGGCGCTGGATTTCGGCCTCGACGTCGAACGCTGAGGGCATGGATACGCGTAAACCCATCGAGCACCAGCCCGCCAAGGCTACGCACGACACCGGCACGCCGCAGGCCCTCGTGGATTTCATGGCGAGCGGCTGGCTCGAACAGCCCGTGACCGCCTCGCGGATTCCGCACGTGGCCGACTATGCCGAGCATCGCCGCCGTCTCTCGCAAGCCTTTCCCGGCGTGTATCTGGTGATTCCGGGCGGCGAGGAGAAGGCGCGGGCCAACGACACGAATTTCCGCTTCCGTCCGTCGAGCGATTTTGCGTACTTAGTCGGTCCGGGCGAGCCGGGAACGTATTTGGTCCTCGAACCCCGCGAAGGAGGGGGCCACGACTCGCTGCTGTTCGTTCCGCCGCACAATCGCGGAAAGGCGGAATTCTTCACGGATCGCGTTTACGGCGAACTCTGGGTGGGCCGCCATCGCGGCGTGGATGAAAGCTTGCTGTACTACGGCGTGGACAAATGCCGGCCGATTCAAGAGGTTCGGGAGTATCTCGACGATCTGCGCATACGCGGCTGCAAGGTGCTCAATAGCGAATCGGATGCGGAGCTCGCCACGCACATCAGCGAGATGCGGCTGCTCAACGACGACTACGAAACCGCCGAACTGCGCAAATGCGTGGAGATAACCAAACGCGGGTTCGAAGACGTGATCCGCATCTTGCCGCGCGCAAAATCCGAACGCGAAGTCGAAGCGGCATTTTCGAGCCGCGCGCGCACCGAGGCCAACGACGTCGGATATCTCACCATTGCCGCGGCGGGACACCACGCCTGCACGCTGCACTGGAGTCACAACACCGGCGAATTGCGCAAAGGGGATCTGCTCTTGCTCGACGCGGGCGTCGAAGTCGAATCGCTCTATACGGCCGACATTACGCGCACGCTGCCGGTTTCCGGGAAGTTTTCGCCCGAGCAGCGCAGCGTATACGAATTGGTTTACGAATCGCAGCGAGCGGCGTTCGAACAGGTAAAACCCGGAAACGATTTTCTCGAACCGAACCGCGCCGCGATGCGCGTGCTCGCGCGGGGGCTCGTCGATCTGGGGATCCTCAAGTGCTCGCTGGAAGAAGCGCTCGATCCGGAGAAGCAATACTACAAGCGTTACACGCTTCACAACGTGAGCCACATGCTGGGCTTGGACGTGCACGATTGCGCGAAGGCGCGCGAAGAGCAGTACCGCCACGGCAAACTGAAAGCGGGCATGTCGCTCACCGTTGAGCCCGGCCTTTATTTTCAGCCCGACGATGCAACGGTTCCCGAACACTTTCGCGGCATCGGCGTACGCATCGAAGACGACGTCGTGGTAACCGCGAGCGGGCACGAGAATCTTTCGGCGATTCTTCCGTCGGCGCCCGATGCCGTCGAAGCATGGATGTCGCAGGTGCAGTCTCGGTAGATTGTGCTGAGCGTCCAACACGTCCGCAAAGGGTTCGGCAGCGTACAGGCCGTCAGCGACGTTTCATTCACCATCGCGCGGGGCGCGACGTTCGGATTACTCGGTCCGAACGGCGCCGGCAAGACGACCACGATGCGCATGATCGTGGGAATCTATCCCGTCGACGGCGGCAGCATTACCTGGAACGACCGGCGCATCGACGAACGGGCGCGCCGGCGGTTCGGCTACCTGCCCGAAGAACGCGGGCTGTACGGCAAGATGCGCGTGCGGGAGCAGATCGCGTATTTCGGACGTCTGCACGGACTGCACGACCCGCAGGTCTCGCAAAAAGCGGATGCGTGGATCGAGCGACTCGGCTTGGGCGAGTACGTGAACCGGCCCTGCGGCGAGCTCTCCAAGGGCAATCAGCAGAAAGTGCAGGTTGCCTGCGCCGGAGTGCACGATCCGGAGCTGCTGATCCTCGACGAACCGTTTTCGGGCCTGGATCCGGTAAACGCGGAGATGCTCTTCAGCGCGCTAACCGACTTGAAGCATCGCGGGACCACGCTCGTGCTTTCCAGTCATCAGATGTGGCAGCTCGAGCAGCTTTGCGATGCCTTCTGCATCATCACGCAGGGCCGCAATCGCGTATCGGGGACGCTGGCGCAACTTCGCGCCGCATGGCCGACGCGCGTGGTAAAGGTCGAGCCGGCTACGGCGGCGCTGCGAGGGGTGCTCGAGCGAGTGCCGCACGCGCGCGCGCTGGAGGGGAACGGCGCGCTGTATTACGAGCTCCCCGCGGGAACGGACTATCCCCCGCTGCTTCGACAGCTCGTGGCGGCCGACGCCGTGAAGCGTTTCGACGCGATCGAACCGTCGCTGCAGGACATTTACATGCACACCATCGGGCAGGCATGAACGAGCTGATTACCGTGTACTCCGCGGAGGTGATGCGCAGGCTGCGCTCGCGCTCGTTTTTCCTCGGCGTGATTTTCGGCGTGATCGGCATCGCGGTGGTCATGGAACTGCCGCGGTATTTTCAGTCGTACGACACGCAGAACAAGCGCATGGTGCTGGCCGGCGCGCCGCAACTCCGCGATGCGGCGCGCTCGCTGCTCGACAAAGACTTCGTCATCGTCGCCGAGCAAGACGCGGTGCGCGCCCCCACGCCTGCGGAGCTGCGCGCGAAGAAAGCCGCCGCGCTCGTCGCGCTCACGCGGGACCGGAAAGGCGTACGCGTCGTCGTCTACGCAAAGGATCCGGGGGAAATATCCGCGTCGCGGCTGCAGCGCGACCTCGTGCCCCTCAATCTTCAGCTTGCCTCGCGCTTGAACGCGCGCCAAGTGCACTCGCTCATCAACGTTCCGGTTCGCATCGAATCCGTCGCTTCCAAATTCGGTTCCGCGGCTCAGGCCGATTCGGCCAGGGCAATCGCTTACATCCTGCTGTTGCTGCTGTACATTCTCATCATGGTGAACAGCCAGCTCATCATGAGTTCGGTTGCGGAAGAGAAAACCAGCCGCATCGCGGAGCTTCTCGTCGCGTCGGTCAACCCCAAAGCCTTGCTCACCGGGAAAGTCGCCGCTTCCGCAACGCTGGCGATCGCGCAAATGGTCGTTTGGGTCGCCGTCGCGTGGGCGCTCGGCGCGCAGACGCCCGCCGGCTCGCAGGGCGCCGACAGTTCGGACAGCTCCGGCTTCTCGCTCAGCGGCATCTCGTCAACCGACGTTGCGGGTTTCGTGCTGTTCTTCCTGATCGGCTTTTTGCAGACGTCGACGTTGTTTGCCGCCGTCGGTTCGCTGATCAACCGCACCGAAGACTTGGGAAGCTTGAGCGGCCCGCTCTTTCTGCCGGTCGTCGGCGGATTCATCGTCGCGATCTCGGCACTCGCGGTACCGGACAGTCCCGCGGTGGTGGTGACGAGCTTCATTCCGCTCATCGCGCCGTTCGTGATGTTTGCGCGCATCGTCGTTGCTACCGTGCCGCTTTGGCAGATCGGGCTTTCGCTGGCAATCAACATCGCCGCAATTTACGCGATCGCGATTGCCGGTGGGCGGATTTACCGGGTGGGCATGCTGCTCTACGGACGCACGCCGCGGCCCAGCCAAATCTGGCACGCAATGCGCACGCCGTAGGAGCCGTTACTTCTTGAAGCGCGCCAGCTGCGAGGCGTGAATGTACCGCGCGATTTCTTGGCGCGCGAGCGGATTGAGAACGAAGAGTTCGACCTCGTAGGCGTCGCGGCGCTTCGAGTCTTTTGCCCGGCCGCTGACGCGCCCGGAAATCTGGATCTCCTGGAACGGCTGCCGCAGCATTTTCCGCGGCACTTGTTTTGTGCCCATCGGCGCCGTCACCAGTTCGTCATCGCGGCCTTTGTGCACGTTGAGGACCACGTCCGGCAGCGTGAGCGCCAAGTGGATCGTCTCGTTGACGCGAAGATTTTCCGTGCAATGCAGGCGCAGCGCGTTTCCCGTGATGTCGCAGGCTCGTCCGATTCCGAACGTGCGCGGATTGTCGATGCGGAAACTCACCGTTACGTCGTCCGGAACCCGGTAGTTGGTGAACTGGGAAATATCTACGACCGCCGTATCGTAGGGGCGCGCGGAAGCCGAACGCACGAGCAGCGCCGCCTCCTTGGCAAGCGCACCGGATTCTTCTTCCGGCATATCTTCAAGGGCGACCGCGTATTCGTATCCGGTTCCGCCGTTTTTCGGCGCGTAGCGCGCGGCAACGACGCCGGCGACGTTCAACAATTTTCCGTCGGAGAGGCGCCATTCGAACGAGAGCGCGGTGCCGCGCTCCATGGCGAACGACGCGTGCAGGCGGCAGCCCGAAATCGCGATGTGCAGCAACGTGGCCGCAACGGGAACGTCGGCGCCGCGTAAGCGCATCTTCACCGGCACGTCGAACGTGTGTTTTATGTCTTGGGGCACCTCGACGGGCGCCGCAGTCTCCTTACTTTGCCAAGCCATGATTGCTCCTAAGCGTACTATAGGGTGGTCGATCTTCCTAGAGGTCGGACCAGAGTTTACTTATCCGTTACATCTCGCGGCGACACCGTGAGTTTTCGCACGACGGTTTCATCCGCCACACCGTGACTGATGCTCGCCATGACGTAATACGTAGTCGTTTTCGTTACGTCCGGTGCGGTAATCGTCACCGCGCTCTGATCGGACGGAATGTCGGCTTGCTCCACCGGCGCGCCCGTCCCGTCCGTCATGCTGATGCGCGCATCGCCGTGCGGACCGTCCAGCATGACCGTTACGACGTCACCCGGTGCGGCCTGCTGCGTCGAGAGCGCGAGTTGCGCGCTCGCCGCCGTTTTCGGCGCGTCGGCCGATTGCGCATCGGGAACGACGGCGCCCGGCATCACCATGAAGGCGACGCTCGCCATCGCGTCGCGATTTTGATTCGATGCGTGCAGCACCGCGCGCAGCGCGCGTCCGGCGGCGGCTTGCGGCACTTTCAACGTCGTCTCACCGTACGGCGTGATCGGCGCGCGCGCCCACAACCGGCCCGCCTCGTCGATGAGCCAGATGTCGCCGCTGCGCGCGTCGGTCGTGTACGTGATCTTCACATCCGACCCGGCGCGCACCAGCGGCGTAGCGACGGCGAGCTCGCCGATGTGCGGCGACGCCGGAGCGGCGACTTGCGGCGCGCGGCGGCGTGGCGCGGGCGCGCCGATGGCGATGCTTTGTTTGCGAACCAAACGTCCGAAGGGGCCGGCGACGTTCACCGACAGAACGACGTTCGATCCGGCGGCCGACGGGACGCTGAAGTGCAGCGTGCCTTCGTGCGTGCTCGCAAATCCCGCGCTGAGCTGGCGGCCGTCGCGCGTTTGCAGCGCGTACTGCATCGATGCCCAGCCGCTGAAGGCGTACGGGACGTCGAGCACCGTTCCTCCGAACGCCCGATTCGGCGCACCGAGCAATGCGAGACGTGGCGTCGATGCAGCCGCTCCGAACGCGCACGCAAGCGTAAGCACAACGGAAGAGGCCGCCGCCAAAACCCACCGCGAACGCTTCGCGATTTTCGGCGGCGCCGGCGCCTCGAGCGAGAAGGCCACGTCGCCGCCGCAAACCTCGACGATCGCGCGTTCGTACGGCCCGACGTCCGCCATGCGCACCGGAAGCAGCGTCTCCGCGATCGAGAAGGGCGCGACGTGCACGTCGAGCGGATACGCGAGCACCGATTCGCCGCGAAAGCGCTTGCAGGTCATGCGAGCGCGCAATGCATGGCAGCTTTGATTGATGATGCGAAGCGCGTAGCTCGCCGTTCCCGAGCGCTGATCGCACCCCGCGAGCGCAAGGTGCCCTTCTACGTCGCCGTTGCCGGCGGCAAGCTTGGCGCGCGTGCCGTAAGCGGGCAGGTTGCGCGTGCGCGGTTCGGCAAGCGCGAGTGCGTACGTCGCCGCCATTATTCCGCAACCACCATCTTCGAGGTGCTCGTCAGCGTCAAAGCGCTAATCGGAATGAACGCCAAATTCAATTGAAACGGATAGGACACGGTTACGGCGACTTGGCATCCCGGTTCTCCCGGCCCCGTCGACGCGGGCGTCGCGCACGTTCCGTAGCTCGACCACGTCGTGGTCACCGTTACTTTCGAGGCGTCGAGCAGCGGAAGTTGCGTGAGCACGTACGCCTTCACGGAGTTGGACGTTGCCGGACAGCTCGCAGCCGGGCAGTTCGCGCCGCGCACCATCGCCCACCGGCTTGCCAGCCGCGCTGCCGTCGAAACCGTATGATAGCTGTACAGCAGCAGCGCCGCCTCGAGAATGCCGAACAAGACCATGAGCATGACCATTGCGGAAGCCGCGAACTCGACGGTGGTGCTGCCGCGCTGCGCGTTCCGGCTCATTGCTGAAACACTCGCATGATGGCCGTGTTGGTGACCGTCAGCGCGGAAGGAAGCAGCGGATAATGAAAGAGCGGATTGATCGTTCCCGAGACCTGCACGCTCACGTATGAAACGATGTGGCTGCCGACGGGACACGATCCGGTGCACGAAACGGCGCTCGCCGACGCGCCGTTCCAGCACTGGCAGTATTGATTCGGGGACACGTTCAGCGCGGCGATGCTGTTCGTCCCGTCGGCTTGCGCCGCCGCGCGTATCCCCGCCGAGTCGAGCGACGTCGCCCCGTTTTGCGCGCCGTATTGCGCGCCGGCGCGGGCGGCATTGGCGACTTGAATGCTGAAATAGGCGTAACGCCCGAGTTCCACAGCTCCGAGCAGCACGATGATCAGCAGCGGCATGGCGAGCGCGAGTTCGACCAGCGCGGTGCCGGCTTGCGCGTGCATCGAACGCTTCATCGTCATTCCGCCAGCGCCGGCGCTTGGATCAGGCTTTGGTTGCCTGCGGGCGCCGGAAAGTTTTGCGTGCTGCCGTTGAAGTTCGCGTCACCGCAGACCAGAACGGTATATCCGCCGGTCGAGCCGTTGTAATTCACCTTGTACCCTGCGAAATACACCAGCGCCGGTACGCCGCCCGTGTTCGCGCCGTTGAAGTTCGGCGTGCATCCGGATGCGCCGGGCGCTGCGTACACCAGCACGCCCGTGGTGTTGCCGCTCGTCGGCGGCGAGACGTTGAGCGTTGCGCCGTTGAAGTTCGCGCAGACGCCGGAGGTGAAATAGAACGTCACGCCGCTGCCGCTAATCGTGGTGCCGTTGAAATTCGGCGGACCGGAGAAGACGTACGTCCCGGGCTGCAGCCGCAGCGTCGCGCCGTTGAAGTTCGGCGAATTGTAACAGCCCGGCAGCAAGGTCGTGTTGGCGCCGTTGTAGTTCGGGTGGTTCGCGCACGGGGCCGTCGGCGGCGGATTGTTCGTCAGGTAGTTGCAGCCGGGGATGTTGGGGCAGGGATCGATTGCCGGCGTCGACGGCGCGGGCGTGGCCTGAACGAACGTCGCGCCGTTCTCGTTCGGCGTTTTACCGGGTTGATAACCGATGGAGCCGGCGTCGATGTGCGCGCCGTTGAAGTTCGCGGTGCCGTTCATGATGATGCCGCAGTCGTGGCCGTTGTACGTCATGCCGTTGAAATTCGGCGTGCCGGCATACCACAGTTGATACAAGCACGCTTTCACGTTCGCGCTCATGCGCGCCACCGCCGTAGCGGTGATCTGCTGCGTGCTGCCGCCGCCGATTACGCCGCCGAAGAATCGCGGATACGATTTGGTGATCACCACCTGCGCGGCGTTGCTCGAACCGGTGTACTGATCGCTGTACGACGTATTGACGCTCACCGCCACGCCGTTCGAGCCGTCCTTGAATCCATTGCTCGCAGCGTCGGCCTTGGCGGCGGCCGTCGCGCTGGACGAACCGTAGGCGAGTTCCGCGGCGCCGGCGATGGCGGCGCTGTCCGCAGCCGATTGCATCATGCGCTGCTCGTAACGGTAAAACCCCGAATCGACGGCCAGGCTCGTCACGCCGATGAGCAGCGAAAGCGTCATCGCAACCAGCAAGAGCGCTTGACCGCGCTCACCGTGCCCGCGCGCTCGTTGGATCGTGGCCATGACGCGCTACCTCGTGATCACCGTAGGCGTCATGACGAACACGACGTCCGTCTGATTGTGCTGGTAGTTCGTCGATTGAAAGAGCTTGCCGAGAATCGGAATCTGCGAGAGGAGCGGAATCTTCGTGATGAAGCGCTGCTCGACGCGGCGCACCATGCCGCCCATGATAATCGATTCGCCGGGCTGCGTGATCAAATCCGTCGAAAGTTTGCTCTCCTTGAGCGCCGGCACGACGAAACCGTTCTCGATGATGCCGTCTTGAAAATCCAAATCGGAGATGTCGGGCGCGATTTTCGCTTCGACCGAGCCGTTGCCCAGGAGCGTCGGCGTCACGTTGAGCTGCACGCCGAAGGGTTGATACTGAATCGCGATCTGGCCCAGGCCGGTGGAAACCGGAATCGGAATGGAGCCGCCGACGAGAAACGTCGCGTTATTGCCGGGCATCGTGACCAGATCGGGCGCGGAGAGAATGCGCGCGTGGCCTTCGGTCATGAGCAAATTCAGGGTCGGCGCAAGCGTGACCGTGCGGAAGAACGGCCCCACTTTGAGCGCGCCGCCAGGCGGCTGCGGATTTTCAACGACGGGATAGCTCGGACTTCCCAGCGAGTAGCTGCCGTCGGGATGGAAGATCGCGGATTGCAATTGCACGCCCAAGTTGTTGAGCACCGTGTTGTCGACTTCCAGCACGTAGACTTTGATGTCGATCTGGGAGGTCGTGTCGGTGCTGATGCGATCGAGTAATTTGCCGTCGGCGGCTAAATAGGGACCCGCCAAACCTTTCGCGCGCTCCAGAATAGCTTGCGCGGTCTGCGGATCGTGCACGTGTCCGCTTACGATGACGTTGCCTTTGCCGTCGGGATCGACGCGGATCTCGTTGCCGCCGGGAATCGCGGCCAAGTCTTTCTGCAGATCGCCCAGCGGATGCGCGACGGTCACGGCGTTGACGACCGCATACTTCTGCTCTTTGGCATATGCGTCGAAGCGTCCCAAAATATCGCTGAGCGTCGTGAAATGCGCGCCGTCCGCGACGGTTCCGCGCACGACGATCGAATTACGGAAACTGACGACTTGAACGCCCGGTTCGTCGATGGACGTGCGCAGCATCTGCGCGAGATCGTCCATCGTCTGCTCCGTTACCGTCACCTCGTACGTCTCGCGATGGCCGCCGAGCCACACGAACACGGTCGTGTGGCCCGGAGCCTTGCCATTGACCACGAGCTGCGACGTTCCGATGGGCAGCACGCCGGCGATGCGCCCGTCTCCCACGGCCACGCGCACCAGCCCGGGCGTCTGCAACAGGACCGAATGTCCAGACTGGACCGAGAGCAGCGAAACCGTTTGTGCGAAAGCGGGTGCCCCCGCCGCGAAAAGGGCGAGCACAATACCGATAAGCATTTTAGAGAGCCGTGTGCGCATGTGCTGTTGCGTGACCTCCAAAGGGCGTCCGTGACGCCATTATGCCATGCGCGGATACGTTAACACGTCAACAATCAATAGACGTTACGTAAATCATCGGTACAATCCGCAATTTTTATCTTGCGAGCGTTGGTCGCTCGATGTCATGATGCTCCCACGAAGGACATGGAGGGGCTCATGCGGACCACGGCGGCACTGGCGATTCTCGCCCTCGGCTTCCCGGCTTTACCGGCCGGAGCGGCGCAACGCGATCCGAGTGCAACTCCGTTCCCGAGCCGGCCCGGCAACGTCGTTGTGCTGCGGCCCGAAACACGAACGTATCAGGCGCAAGCGCGGCGGGTCTCCCCTACCGCCGCGCGCAGCGCGGAGACGACGCTCTCGGCGGCCGACGATTCGGCGCATGGTGTGATTACCATGGAGGCTCGACAACTCCAAGGTGCCGAGGCGCTCGACGTCGAGGGTACCGCTCCCGCTCGTGTTCCGGTCACCATCACGCTGCTGGCCGTCGTGTCGTCGGACATTCCGACGATCGTCGTGAGTCGTCACGACGTCGTCACCGACGTAAACGGACGCTTCGGAGCGGTCATTCCGATAGCATCCGCCTACGAGCGTGGGACAGTGCTCCGCGTTGTCGCCACCTCGGCACCCGATGTCGCTTCCGCGACCACCGAGCTGGTCGTGCAGGCGCCCAACACCGGGGTCACGGTCCCACTCGAGCAGTTGCCGCACTGAGCTCGATAACGCACCTCAACGAAACTTGGAGGAACCTGATGTTCAAGAACATGCTCTCGATGCTTCGCAACGATGACGGCGCCACGATGGTGGAGTACGGCATTATGGTTGCACTCATCGCCGCGGTCTGCATTGTGCTGATCTCGACGCTGGGCAAAGGCGTTTCGTCGGCGTTCTCGTCGGTCAACAGCTCGATCTAGAACGCACTTCTAACGTACCGTTACGCCGGGGCTGCTTCTCCCCCACAGCCCCGGCATAAAACGGCAGGAGGATCGATGAACGCCCATACTCGCCTCTTCTGCGATGACTCCGCTGCAACGATGGTCGAGTACGCGATCATGGTAGCGTTCATCGCCGCGGTCTGTCTCGCACTGGTCGCCACGCTCGGCGGAAAAACCAGTTCGCAGTTTTCATCTTTCAACGCGCAAATGAACGGCCTGTGGTGATGCCGGTCGCTTTCGCCTTGGTGCTGCTCGCGTCACTCGTAGCCGCGGTCACGGATCTGCGCACGCGCCGCGTTCCGAACGTGCTCGTCGGCACGCTCTTTTTGAGCGGCCTTGCACTGAACGCGTACTTCGGCTGGCACGCGCTTTTGGTGGATTTCGGAATCACCGCCGCGGTGCTCGCCGCCGGCACGTTCGCGTTCTCGCTCAAACTCATCGGCGGCGGCGACGTGAAACTGCTTGCCGCGGCCGCCGGAACGCTGGGATATCCGGACGGAGGGAACTTCATCCTCCTTACGCTGCTGTGCGGCGGACTGGTTGCCGTAGCGTTCTCCGCGGTCCGCGGCAAGCTTACGGCGACGCTCGCGAACGTTCGCGCGATGGCGCTTCCGGTGTTTGCGGGCGCCGCGCCCGCGCGACCGCAGGCCGGCCTTGCGATGCCGTACGCAGTAGCAATTTTCACCGGCGCCGCCTGCACCGCTTTGGTTAGCGGCCTGCTGCCGCATTTGAGGATCTTACCATGAACAACCGACGCACCACGCTGATCGTCGCGGTCATTCTTGCCATCGGCGCGGGATGGCTGACGCTCAATTATCTTTCATCGCTGCAGCGGCAAACCAACGCCAACAGCGCGCCGCGCGACGTCATCGTCGCGGCGCAAGACATTCCGGCGCGCGTGCCGATAACGCCCGAGATGATCGCGCACGTCACACGACCCTCCTCCGCGGTGGATCCGAACGCGCTTTCCGACTCGCACGAGGCAGTCGGCGCGCTCACGCTGATCACCATACCTGCGGGCTCGAGCATTACCAGCGCGATGATCGGCCATCCCAGCGACGTCGGCCTGCCCGTTCGCCTCAAGCCCGGCATGCGTGCCGTCAGCGTGCAAATCGACAAAGTCAAAGGCGTTTCCGGATTGATCGAACCCGGCGATTACGTCGACGTCATCGCCGATCCGCCCAAAGCTACCGTCGAACCGCCTCCCGCATCGGCGATCTTGCGCGGCGTGCGCGTGCTGGCGATCGGCGATTCACTGGAATACAGCTCCGCGACGCCTTCGCCGCAGGAGGCGAACTCGACGACCGTCACGCTGGAAGTAACGCCGAAACAAGCGGATTTGCTGGTGATGGCGGATTTGAACACCACGCTTCGACTGGCATTGCGTTCGCCGAAGGAACCGCTGAACTCCGAACCGGTTGAAGCGCTGCGCTTCCCCGGCGGCGGCGCGGCCGGCGGCGAGGCGCCGCCGGCTTCGACACCGCAAACGCCGGTGGAGGCGATGGCGAGCGCGCTCAAAGCCGTTGCGACGTTGAACAAACCGGCGATCGCGCAAACTGCGCCCGCGGCGATCGATCCGCCGCAACCCGCGGTCAGCGTGATCGACGGCGACCACTACGCGGCAAGTACCGGTTCGTCGAACGGCGGGGGCGCGTCGCTGCCGTGAACTCGACCGTCTTTGCGTTCGTCAACGCCAAAGGCGGATGCGGCGCCACCACGCTTTGCGTCGAGCTTGCCAAAGCGCTGCGGATCGACAAGTCCGTCGCCCTCGTCGACGGCGACCTTTCCGGCCGCCGCAACATGGCCATACTGCTCGATGCGGTGCGCCAGCTGGATCTGGGGCGCGACAAGAGTCCGGTTGCCGTCGTCGAGACCGCGGGTCTGACGCTTGCGGAGCTTGCGCCCGCGTACGATTCCGCCTTCACGATCAATTTCGACGACGTCGAACATCTGGCCGCATCCTACGCATCCGAAACCGATTACATCCTGGTCGACGTGCCCATCCCGTTCGCCGCGCCGGTGCGCCCGTTCGTCGTTCGCGCCACGCGGTTCATCGTCGTGGCGGAGCCGACGCTCCTCGGTGTGGCTTCGGCGCGAACGATGATCGCCGAACTCAAACGCTTCGGCGTGCCGCTCACCAGAATGGTCCTGCTCGCGAATTGCCGCGAAAGCAGCTCGCACGTTTCACGTTCGGAGATCGAGCACGCGCTCGAGGTCAAGGTTCTGGGCGAACTGCCGCACCACAGCGATCGCGCCCATGCGAAGGCGCTCGCCGGTGTGGAGAAAACGCTTCGCTCGATCTCGGCGGAGCCGAAAATCGAAGTGCTGCTTCCTTCCACGCGCGGCCTCATTCAAGACCGGCGCGCGGAACCGCGCGCTTCTTCCGCGCGCCCGCTGCGAGCGGCGGGCGGCGGCACATCCTCGGGCGGCCGGACGGCTACGCGCACGGCCGACGATCCCGATCCGCGCGCCAAGCTGAAGCTCGAGATTCACGAAAAACTCAGCAGCAAGCTGAATTTGGTGGAAGCCAGCGCCGCGCACAGCGATTCCGCCAAACTCGCCGAACTGCGTCAGAAGATCGAAGACGCGGCGCAAAGCGTGCTCAGCGAAAAGATTCGAACGGATCTCACCGCGGAAGAGCTCGCGCAGATAAAAGAAGAGATCGTCAACGAATCGCTCGGCCTCGGGCCCTTGGAAGATTTGATGGCCGATCCGGCCGTCACCGAAATCATGGTAAACGGCCCCAAGACCGTCTACATCGAGCGCAACGGCAAGATCGAGCGCACCGGCAAGCGGTTTACGAGCGAGCAGCAACTGCGCCTGGTCATCGAACGGATCATCGCCCCGCTGGGCCGCCGCCTGGACGAATCGGTGCCGATGGTCGACGCGCGCTTACCCGACGGTTCGCGTGTGAACGCGATCATCGAACCGCTCGCGATCGACGGCGCTTCGCTCACGATTCGCCGCTTCGGTACCCACCGGCTCACCGCTCAAGATCTCCTCGAAAAGGGTTCGGCGAACGAACCGATGCTCGACTTTTTGCGCGCCTGCATCGAGGGACGGTTGAACATCGTCATCAGCGGCGGCACCGGTTCCGGTAAAACGACGTTCTTGAATATTCTTTCGAGCTACATTCCGGATCGCGAACGCATCGTGACGATTGAAGACGCCGCGGAGTTGTGCCTGAACCAGCCGCACGTCGTGCGGCTCGAATCGCGCCCGGCCAACTTGGAAGGGCGCGGCGAGATCAAGATCCGCGATCTGGTTCGCAACTCGCTGCGCATGCGTCCGGATCGCATCGTCGTCGGCGAATGCCGCGGCGGAGAGGCGCTGGACATGCTGCAAGCCATGAACACGGGGCACGACGGCTCGCTCACGACCGCGCACGCGAATTCACCGCGCGACGCGCTCTCCCGCTTGGAGACGATGGTCATGATGGCCGGCTTCGATTTGCCGGTGCGCGCCATTCGAGAACAGATTGCCAGTGCGGTTGATCTCATCATCCAAACCGCGCGCCTGCGCGACGGCAGCCGCAAGATCGTGTCCGTCAGTGAAATCGTCGGCATGGAAGGCGACGTAGTTACCATGCAAGAGATCATCAAATTCCAGCAGCACGGCGTGGACGTGGAGAACAAAGTGGAGGGCGACTTCCAATACACCGGCGTCCAGCCGCAGTGCCTGCAGCGCTTCGACGAGTACGGTATCACGTACGACGTGCGTCAACTCTCTACGCTCGCTTCCACAGGCACGTTATGGTAAACACCTCACAGGGATCCGCAAGCGCGATCTTCACGAAACTGACCGGCGGCGAGGAACGAGCCGAATACTTCCGTCAGTTCGCGGAAATTCTCGACCGTGCGGGCATGCAAAACAAGCCGCAGGAAATCGCGGGCGGAATCGCCGGCGTTACCGTGCTGTTGTGGCTCGTTCTCGCGTTCGTCATGCATCCCGCGCCGCTGGTCGGCGTTTTGTTGCTGCCGGTTTGCGCGGCTGCAAGTTGTCTGGGGTTTCGGACGCTGGTGCAGTGGAAGCTGCGCAGACGCCTCGACACCTTCGTTCAACAACTGGAGCTCTCGCTGCGGCTGATCGCCAGCGGCGTGCGCATCGGTTTGGGACTGCGGCAAGCGCTCACGATCGTCATCGACGAGATGACGGACCCGGCGCGCCACGAATACATGCGCGTCGTCGGACAAACGAACATCGGCGTGAGCGTGTACGACGCGCTCGACAACCTCTCCAAGCGCATGCCCAGCAACGAGACGATGATGATGGCGCGCGCGATTCGGATACAGTCGCAGACCGGCGGCGATCTGGCGAAAATCCTGGAGCACCTCGCCGAAACGATTAAGGAACGCCGGCGAATTCAGCGCAAAATCCAAGCGCTTACCGCTGAAGGCCGCGCGAGCGCGGCGATTCTGTCCGCGCTGCCGCCGTTTCTTGCGGGCTTCATCGCGATCACCGAGCCGCCGATGGGTCACGCGCTGCTGTTCACCTTTCCCGGGCACATCGCCCTGGCCATCGTCGCGGTTTTGGAAACGCTCGGCGTCGTCACGCTTCTGCGCATGCTGAAGGTCAACGTCTGATGTCCGGCCAGATCGCCGGAATCGTCGGCTTGGGCGCGTTCGCCGTCTTCCTTTTCGCGATCTCGCTGATACCGCAAAAGAGCCCGCTCAAGAAGACGATCGAGGAGCTGGAGTCACGCGGCTTGCAGCGCGATTCCAAAGGCGTGCGCGCGTTCGAACGCATTTTCTCGAAGGAGCGGCGCGGCAATCTGCGGCGCAAGTTGATTGAAGCCGGCTGGTACACCGTCACACCGGCGCAAATGGGCCTGCGCATCGTTGCGGGCGGGCTGCTGGGCCTGGGTCTGTCGCTCGGCGTGCTCTTGCTGCTGCATCTCAACGGCGTGATCGCGGCGATCATCACGCTGATCTGCGGAGGCATCGGATTTTACTTGCCGATGGCCGCGCTCGACAAAGCCGTTGCGGCACGCAAAGCCGCCGTGCAGAAAACGCTGCCCGACTTTCTCGACATGGTCGCCACCACAGTGCAGGCGGGACTCTCGATCAACCAGGCTTTGGGCTACGCGCTGGATGCGGCTCCGGGGCCTTTGGGCGAGGAAATCAAAGCCGCGCTTTCGGAGATTCGTTTGGGCCGCGCACGCTCCGACGCGCTCAAAGCTGCTGCGGAACGGCTCCAGCAGCAGCAATTCAGCACCACGGTCACGGCGATTACCCAGGCGGAACGGCTTGGGACGAACATCTCCAAGGTGCTCAACGAATTAGCCGAGGACGTGCGCAATCACCGCATCATGCTCGTGGAAGAACACGCCGCGAAACTGCCGGTGAAAATGGTGTTTCCGATGGCGATGTTCATGCTGCCCTCGCTCTTCGTCGTGATTTTCGGCGCGCTCGCAGCCAATTATTTCTCCTCGCCGCATTGACGCGATGATACTGGCAGCGGCGCTCGGCGCATTCTTCTTCGCAGCCGCGGGAGCGGTAGGAACGCTGCTCGGACTTTCCTTTGCGGATCGCATCGACTCGCTGCCCGACGGGCCGCCGCAGCAGCGCGCACCCATTGCCGTGTTGCTGGTCGCATGCGCGGTCATCGGAGCGTTCATCGCCGCGCACGGGAACTCGCCGGCGCAGATCGTCGTGCTCGCAATCGTGTGTCTCGCGCTGGCCGCAATTTGGATCGTAGACGCGCGCCGCGGAATCGTACCGGACGCGTTCACGCTGGGGCCGCTCGCGCTGATTCTGCTCTTTGCGCTTTACCAGCATCATTGGGGGAATTTCATCGCCGCGATCATCCCGCTTACGCCCTTTGCCGCGGCTGCGGCGCTTTCGAAAGGGCGCGGCATGGGCTGGGGCGACGTAAAACTCGTCGCGCTGGGCGGCGCGGTTCTCGGCGTGCAATGGGCCGTGGCGGCCTGCATCGCGGCGTGTCTTGCCGCCGTGGGCTTCTCGTACGCTGCCGGCCGGCGCCGCGGACCGATCGCGTTCGCGCCGTTCCTTACCGCTGCGATCGGCGCAGCCATTCCGATCGCCGCGCTGCATTAGGCTCCGCAATGGCGGTCCTGAAGAACGCTACGACGGGACAAATCATCGCCGAGCGCGTCCGCTACGCGGACACGTGGTGGGATCGCTTCGCGGGGTTCATTCCCAAGCGCGAAGTGGATCCCGATGAAGGGCTGTGGTTCCGCGATTGCTGGGCAATACACACGCTCGGCATGCGGGCTCGCATCGACGTCATCTTTCTCGACGACGAAGGACGCGTCGTGCGCACGGATCGCGCCGTTCGCTTGAATCGCCCGTTTATCGCCTGTCGCGGGGCACGCAACGTGGTAGAGCTGGGCGCCGGAGCGCTGGAAGGCCGCGATCTGCTCACCGGAGATCGGCTGGAGCTGCAATGACCCGCTATTTTGCTCCGCTGATTGCGTTTGCCGTCGCGACCGCGTTCGTAGCGCACGGCCAGATACTGCCGGAATTTTTGCTGCAACTGCGCGACCCGAACGTGCTCGGCGGCGCCCTGTTCGGATGGGCGCTCAAATCGTTCGGCTACGCATTCGTGCTTGCGTTTTCGGGAGTGCTCGCCGGCGCGGCGGTTCTGCTCGCGGCTTGGCGCACGCGCCTGCGCGGAGCGCCCGACGTGTACGCCGCACTAGCGGCGGTCCTTGCGGCGTTGTGCTTGACCGGCAGCTTCGGGGTGAGTTTCGCGCCCGTCGGCTGGTGCTGCGCGGCGCTTTTCGCGCTTTTCCTGGAGCGCGGCGGACGCTTCGGAAACGGCGCCGCGCTTGCAGTGGTGGCGCTTTGGGCGCTCCTGCAAGGCGGTGCGCCGCTCGCGGCGCTCGTGGCCGCACTTGCGTGCGCGGGCGCGTGGATCGACGCGAGGCGCATCGACGATCGCGTGCGCGAAAGCGCGCTCGTTGCCGCCGGTACGCTCGTACTCGGCGCGGTGCAGTTGCACGCGGCGCCGTGGCACGCGTACGGCGCGCATGTGCTCTATCTCGACGCCCTGCGTGCCGGCGCGCAGCGCGATCGCCTTTGGAACGGCGGCCTGAGCGTGAACATGCTTGCGTTCAGCGCTTTGCTCGTTACCGCGGGATGGTACGGCATACGCCGCCGGGGCCGAACCGCAGACGCGCTTACGGTCTTGCTGCTCATGCTGCTCTCGATGCTCGACGCGCGCAACCTCGGCTATGCCGGCGTTCTCGCTGCTCCGATCGTTGCCGACGCGGTCGCGAGTTACTACGTCCGCGAACGAACGCTGCCGCACGGCCCGCTCACCGCGTACGGCGCGGCCTTTGCCGCGTGCGCGTTTGCGTTCATCGCCACGATCATCTCTACCGAACCGAAGGCCGTCGTTTGGCCGCAGCCGCCGCAGCAGCCGGCGAAGCTGCTGGTCGCACTGGCGGCGCACCGCGGTCACCATCGTGTACTGTGCGAGCAACCGCGCTGGTGCGACGGCGCAGCAGTGGTCTTTCACACTATCGATCCGCTGGTGGACGACCGCGCGGGCTTGGCGAGCAGCACCGCCCTTCGCGCGCAAAGCGATGCCGTGGCAACGCACGGCGCCTGGCGCAGCGAACTGGCGGTCGCGCGCGTCGACGCGATTATCGCCAAGAGCGATGCGAATCTCGTCGCGCTGCTTACGCAGACCGGATGGCGTGCGGTGCAAAGCGACGGCGCGCGCGTGCTTTTGCTTACGCGGAGATTGCAGTGAGAATCGCAATCGCGATCGTCGCGATCTTCTGCGCGCGCTTTTTGATGGCGGCGTGGTTCTATCAGGGCCACGACGGCGATCTCGCCTGGCAGCAGTGGCTGGGCGCGTACGTGCTTGCGCACCACCAGCTGCCGCAGCACCTCGGGCGTGAAACGTTTACCTCCCCCGGTGCGCCGTGGATACCGCAGGAGTGGGCTTTCAGCGTTGCCGTGGCGTGGTTCACGCTTCACGGCCGGTTTTGGATGCTTGCCTCGATAACGGTAATCGCGGCGGCGTTGTCGCTGCTTCTCGTGGCGTATCGCGCGCGCCGTCGCGGCGCGTCCGCGTTCGCAACGGCGCTGGTAACCGGCCTGACCGGTTTCGCGATGCTGCAGTCGTTCGGCGTGCGCGCGCAAGTCTTCGGGTGGCTGTTTCTTTCCGTCTTGCTGCTTTTGCTCGACGTCGAGAACGAATCGCTTCTGCTCGGGCTGGTTGCCATCGCGTTGTGGGCAAACGTCCACGCGAGTGCGCTCATCGCTCCGTTCATCGTCGGCGCGTGGGCAATCGGGACGTGGATCGAAGATCGGGCGTGGACGGTTCGCGTAGAACGCAACATGATTTTTACCGCCGGTTCCGCGATCGCGGTGTGCTTCACCCCGCTGCTCTGGCAGCTGCCGCTCTACGCCGTGCATTTGCAAACGAGCGTGATACGCTCGGCAATCGCCGAGTGGCAGCCGCCGGACCTGCTGTTTCCGAGCATGATCGGCGGCCTCGTTCCGCTGATCGCGATCTGCTGCTACTTCGGCATCGCCGCGCCCCGCGAGCGGTGGCGCGACGGCATGCTGTTTGCTGCGGCTGCACTCATCGGCGGTTTGGCGGTGCGGCACATTCCGCTCGCAGCGATGATCCTTGCGCCGATGGCCGCGGCCAGGCTATCTTCGGCGATCCCGATGCACGCGCGCATCAACACGATCCTGCGCGAGCAGTTCAGCGAGATCCTGATTTACGCTTGCAGCGCGATGGTGTGCGGCATCATCGTGCTCGACCTCGCGCATGCGCCGCAAACCGCTGGTGTATCGCTGCCGAAGAACGCCATCGTTTCGCTTTCCGGCCTGCCGGGCACGCACAACTTGTACTGCGAGGACTTCGCCTGGTGCAGCTTGGCGCTCGAAAAAGCGAACCTGCGCACGTTCATCGACGGACGCTGCGATCCGTTTCCCGCCCGCGTGTGGACCGATTACCTCACCGTCGAACGAACCTCGCCGCAATGGCCGGCCGTACTGAAGCGCTGGAAAGTCGATTCGGTGCTGGTCGAGCGCGACGATTCACTGGCGCAGGCCCTGGCGCTACGCCGTGACTGGCACCTGTTCTACCAGGACCGGCGTTACGAGGTCTTTCTTCACCAGGACGTGCGCACAGCTCAACGTTAGCGCCAGCAGTCCCAGCCACGTCGGCGCCTTCGCGATCCACCACACGGCACCGGTGCTCGCGCGCTGCGATCGCACGAAGGCTTCCCACGATGATTGCGCAAGGCCGCCTTGAAACGCGATGCCGTGCGCGTGCGCCGGTAAGCCGGACCCGAAGTGCGCGCCGGCTGCGACGATTACGGCACTCAGCAGCGCCGCGCAGAGCGAGACGCGCAGTGCGGCGGAAACGCTGAACCGCAAGAGCGCGGCGGCGACGAAACCGCAAACGGCCGCGTACACGGGAACGAGTACCGGCTGACCGAGCACCCACGCCCACGGCACGACGAGCAGCAGGATCGCGGTGCAAGCGGCGGCGCGAGCGCGTCCTGAGCCGTGCCGGGCGATCAGTAACGCCGCCGGTATGGCGATCATGATCTGCGTATAGTGCATGAACGTGCCGCCGAATACCGCGAAGGCGGGCGGAAGCAGGATCGCGTACGCGCGATCTCCCGTTCGTTTCATCATCGCGCGCCCCGCAATCAGCCCGAGGAGCGTCATGAACGCGTACGAATACTCGCCGCCTGCGATCGCCAATCGATCCGGCGCGCCCAGAGCGTGCAGCATCCATGTGAGCCCGTATTGCGCGGTGCTGCCGATTTCGGAGCGCGCGTGCGCGGGCAGTACGTCGCGCACGTAAGCGAGCGCGATTCCGTGTCCTCCGCCGGCGACGTCGAGCGCGATCAGCGCAATGCCCGCGATGAAGAGCCGCGCGCGCATCTGCGGAATGAAGAAAAACGCTCCCAAAAGCGCGGGCAGCGCGACGTGCGGGAGAATTGCCGCAACCGCGGCTGCCGCAGCCGCCTGCGTCCACGCGTCACGCCGTATCGCGCCGGCCATCCAAAGGAGAGCGGCGACGATCACGGTTCCAAGCTCGCCGAAGGGCACGGAAATGACCGCAAATCCCGCCGCCAGCGTCCACAACGCGCGATCGAACGGCACTGCAAGCAGCTGCGCGAGCGCGCGCGCCGCGAAAAAAAACGTGAACAGCACGAGCACCAGCCAGAACGCGCACGCCGGAACGTACGGCATGAGGGTTAGCGGAAGCAGCGCCGCGAGCGCATAACCCGGAAGAGGCGCCGGTACGGCGACGCCGGGCGTGGCTTGGTACAAGCCGAACGGCATCGGCGAGCTCTCGCACGGGTATATCGCGGCAGCCGCGTAGGGATTCGCGCCGTGCGCGAGCGCGGAAGCGGCGCAATAAAAAGCCCGAAAGTCGCCGAAAAACGCGTGGATGTGCGCGCTCGCGTAGAGCTGCCAGCCGATAAGGAGCAGCGCCGCGCTCGTGGCGATGAAGATGCGCGCGCAGCTCCGCATTCGCGGCTACGCAGTCGTGCGTTTGCGGCGGTGTTCGTCCAGTGAAGCCGCGATGCCGCCGTACGCCGGCGCGATGCGTCCGAGCATCTTGACCAAACCCGAGGCGTCCGGGCGAATCTTCTGCACGCGATACGCGTAATCGGAGGCGCTTTTCATGTCGCCTTCATCGAACGCGCTTTGCGCCAGACGCTCCAGCATGATCACGTATTGCTCTTCGAGCAGATGCCCGTGCGAGGTAAACCAGGGTTCCGGCGCATCGCCGTCGAGCAGCCGGCCAGCATACAGCTCCTCCGCCGCGCGGTAATGCACGGCCGCTTCCGCGACGTCGCCGCGATCGAAACTCGCATCGCCGTCCGCGGCATGCGCGCTGAAACGGCGCACGTCCGCGACGACGTTCGTGAGGTTGAGCGAGACGTCGGGATCGGCATTGAAATACAAATCGACGCATGCGTATCCGACGATTGCGGCTATGGCTTTGCGAATGTTGCTGCACGCGGTGCGCACGCTTTGCGCCGCGAGTTGACGGTCCGCGTCGGGCCAAAATACCGATGCGAGTTCAGCGCGCGTCGCGGAGCCCGTCGGCTTGAGCAGGAGATACTTGATGAACTGCTGGTCCCGCCGGCGGATCCAGCTCACGTCGACGCCGTCGATCTGCGCTTCGAAGCGGCCGAACATGCGCACGATGAGCGGCGAAAGCCGCGCGCTCGGAGCCAGACGCACGCGTCCGCGCAGCTGCCGGATCGGGCGGTACGGCCGGTACTCGTCGTCTTCGCCGACGACGAAGAGACCCTGAGCTTCGAGGCGGTGCAGCCGCTGCTGGTCGTCGATCGTCGCGCCGGCGATGAGGCTGCGCACCAGCGCGCGATCCTCCTCCGGAGCGCGCTCGAGATCCGCGGCGATGAATTCCGTGAAAATTTGGCCGTACCGCGCTCGCCAGTGCTCGTAAGCATCGCTCAGCGATCGGTTGTCTTCCGCTGCCGCGCGAATTGCGCCGCTGAGCACGATCGCCCAGCCTTCGCTTTCCTCCAGCAGCCGCCCGATTTCCAGATGCGTGCACGGGACGCCGCAAGTTTCGGCGAGCAGCTCCGCTTCGGCCGGATCGAAGGCCAGCCGGCGATGATCGCACAGCACGGCAAGTCCCCGCGCGACCCAGCCTTTCGCGTCGATCGCATCGCGCGAACGCGAAGTGTAGATGAACGTTAAATGCTCCGGCGCATCTTCTACGAGTTGCTTGAGCGCCGCGAGCGCTTCCGCGCAGCCGTTGTCGACGTCGTCCACGGCAAGCTCCGTCGGCACGGCAATTGCCGAACGCAGCGCGCCGACCAACTCATCGTAGCTTTGCGGGACGCGCGTAAGACCGAGTGCGCCCGCGACCAATTCGAAAAGCTTCGGAAGCGTCGTACCTTCGGGTATCGCGCAGTATCCCGCATCCACGGAGCTGTTCGGCAAATACTTGAGGAGCAAGGTCGTCTTGCCGGAACCCGCGGGCGCGACGAGCAGCCGCAGCGGCACGGCGACGTGCGTGGCAAGCCACCGTTCCAAACGGGAACGGCGCACCGTTGAAGGCGCGACGCGGGGCAGCGTGCGAGTGCGGATCATGGCTACTCTTTGTAGCATCGGCCCGGCTCCCCGCGTTCGTTAGCCACGCCCGACCGGGCGCTAGTAGACGGTTCAGCCTCGCGGGGGCGTGCCCCAGCCGGACTGGACGTAGCGGCCATTTATGATGATGGCCGGCACCGTCGGATCGTCACCGGTGTGGGAGAACATCCGCCGGCGTTCCGCCGCATCGTTTTGAGCATCGTGCACTACTGCCGCGACGCCGGCGCGCCGGTAATGGTCCAGTGCCTGCGCGCAGTACGGGCAGCTCGGGCTGATATAGAGTTCGACCGATGCCCCCGGAGGCGGGTTCTCCACGTCGAAAGCGGCTGCCATGCCGCTCGTGTTCGTGCCGACGCCGCTGGGCAACCTCCGCGACGTCACGCTGCGCGCTTTGGACGTCCTGCGCGAGTGCATGCTGCTGGTCGCCGAGGATTCGCGGGTAGCACGCAAACTGCTCGCCGCGCTCGGTCTTCCCGGAAAAACCATTTGGAGCTACCACGAGCACAACGCGCGCGCCGCGACGAGCGGTATCCTGCAGCGCGCGCGAACCGAGATCGTTGCGGTCGTCACCGATGCCGGGACGCCCGGAATCTCCGATCCCGGCAGCGCGTTGGTCTGCGCGGCGCGCGCGGAAGGCATCGCGGTGGAAGTGCTTCCGGGTCCCAGCGCGCTCGTCGGCGCGGCCGTGCTTTCCGGGTTCGACCTGCGGCGTTTCCTCTTCGAAGGATTCGCTCCGCGTACGAGCGGCGCAAGGCGGGATGCGCTGCGGCGCAGCTTCGCATGCGGCGTCCCGAGCATTTGGTACGAGTCGCCTCAACGAATACGCGCGATGCTTGCCGACGTCGAGGCGGTCGAACCCGCAGCACGCGTGTTCCTCGTGCGCGAATACACCAAGCATTACGAGCAGCAGCTGTTTGGAACCGCGGCGGAAGTTGCCGCGCAACTCGCCGACCCGGTGCGAGGCGAGATCGTCCTGGTCCTCTCACCGGTCGCGGCACCGGCGCGCGCACCGTCGGAGACGGAGCTCGACGAGGAGATCGACGCGCTGCTGGCTGCGGGACGCAGCGTTTCCGCGGTCGCAAAGCTGCTCGCGGATCGCGGTCTAGGCGAACGCCGGCACATTTACGCGCGCACCGCCGAGCGCAAGCGCATGCGAAGGGACGCCTTCGCTTCACCGCGATAGAGCAGGCTATGGAGCCGCGTCCGTTTTACGTCACCACGCCGATCTATTACATCAGCGGCAACCCGCACATCGGACACGCGTACACCACGATCGTTGCCGACGTGCTCGCGCGCACAGCGCGGGCGCACGGAGCGGCGTATTTTCTCACGGGCACGGACGAACACGGGCAGAAAGTTGCCGATGCGGCGGCGGCCGCCGGTAAATCGCCGCAGCAATGGTGCGACGATTTGCTGCCGCGGTGGCTGGCGCTCTTCGAACGCTACAACGTCCGGTACGACGACTTCATCCGCACGACACAGCCGCGGCACGAACGCGTCGTGCAAGAAGTCTTCGAAAAGCTGCGCGGGAACGGCGACGTCTATCTTGGCAAATACGAGGGTTGGTACTGCGTTCCCGACGAGACGTTCTGGCTTGAATCGAAACTCGTCGACGGAAAATGCCCCACGTGCGGACGGCCGGTGCAGTGGCTTTCGGAAGACGACTGGTTTTTTCGTCTCTCGAAATACACCGAGCCCCTAAAGCGGCATTTTCTCGCGCATCCGCAGTTCGTTCGTCCGCGCGCGGTTTACAACGAAATGATGGCGCTGCTCGACGAGGGCTTGGACGATCTGAGCATCACGCGCACGAACCTGCAATGGGGCATTCCGGTGCCCGCCTCCGCCGGAGACTCGAGGGGCGGCGGCGTGATCTACGTGTGGTTCGACGCGCTCATCAACTACATTTCGGCGCTCGGATGGCCCGGCGGCGAAAAATTCAAAACGTACTGGCCCGCATCAGTGCACTTGATTGGCAAGGAGATCGCGCGCTTTCACACGCTCATCTGGCCTGCGCTGCTGTGGGGCATCGGCGAAGCGGCGCCCGACATGGTGTTCGCGCACGGCTGGATCACCGTCGAAGGGCAGAAGATGGGCAAGAGTTTGGGCAACGTCGTCGATCCGTTTGCGCTCGCGGATCGCTTCGGTGCCGATGCCATGCGCTATTTTTTGCTACGCGAAGCGCCGTTCGGCAGCGACTTCTCGTATTCCGAAGAGAAAATTACGCAGCGCTACAACAGCGACTTGGGGAACGATCTCGGCAACCTGCTCAGGCGAACGCTCGCGATGCTCGAAAAGTATCGCCGCGGGTTGGTGCCGCCTCCGGGCAACGACGCGTTTGCGCGGCAGTTCGCCGATCTTCCGTCGCGCGTGCGCGTGTTGATTCGCGAGTTGCAATTTCGCGACGCGCTCGAGGCGATTTGGGAACTCGTCACCGCGCTCAATCGCGCGATCGACGAGCGCAAGCCGTGGGTGCTCTTCAAAGAAGAGCGCGCGCTCGAACTAGACGCGCTGCTTTACGATCTCTGCGAAGGGCTGCGGTGGCTCGCGATACTGCTGCACCCGTTCATGCCGGAGCGCACGCTGGCGATGTGGCGGCAGCTCGGCATCGCCGAGGCAATCGACGCGCCTTGGCCGGAAACGCTCGTTTGGGGCATGCTGCGACCCGGCACCCAAACGCAGGCGGGAGACGCCCTTTTCCCGCGCATCGAATCAGAACCGGCATAAGCCATGACGGTCGCCGCGATCGACACGCACGCGCACGTTCACGACAAGGCGTTCGATGAAGATCGCGACGCCGTCGTGCATCGCATGCGAGAGGCGGCCGTGCGCACCGCGATAACCGTCGGCTGCGATCTCGACGATTCGCGAGAGGCGCTGCAAACGGCCGCGCGGTACGGGATATACGCAAGCGCGGGCATTCATCCGCACGAAGCGAAGCACGCGCCGGCGGACGTGGAGGCGGCGCTTGCGCCGATCGTGTCCGACGAGCGCGTCGTTGCCGTCGGCGAAATGGGCCTGGATTACTATTACGATCACAGCCCGCGCGACGCCCAGCAGCAGGTGTTTCGCGCGCAGCTCGCCCTCGCGCGAAAGCACGAGCTGCCGGCCATCTTCCACCACCGCGATGCCTACGAAGATTTCACCGCGATCCTTCGCGAAGAGTGGCGTGCCGGGATGCGCGGCGTCGTTCACTGCTTTACCGGCGATGCGATGCAAGCGCAGACGTACGTGCGCGAGTTCGGTTTACGCTTGGGAATCGGCGGGGTCGTCACGTTCAAATCCGCGCATGCGGTCCGCGAGGCCGTAAAAGCGATCGGCTTGGAAGCGCTGGTTCTCGAAACGGACTGCCCGTATCTCGCGCCGGTTCCCCATCGCGGCAAGCGCAACGAACCGGCTTACGTGACGGTCACCGCGCACGCGCTCGCCGCGATACTGGAAACGACGTACGACGCCGTCGTGCAGGCCACGACCGAAACGGCGTGCGAGCTCTTCACATTGCCTTCGACGCGCGCCAGCGTTCGGTAAACCGGCGCCGCAACGCGCCGACGATGTTCGCGTCGCGCGTCGCAATAGCCCATTCGATGCGATCGCCGTCGAAGCGCGTGCCGGTCGCGTCCGCCGAACCTACCCACGCGCGATTCCCGGCAACGGCAAACTTTTCGCCCGAGCGCGCAACGCGGAAAACCACGCCGTCGCGCTGCAGCGATCGCACTTCCGAAAGCGTCGCGGGGTCGCCGCGCACGCATCGCTGCGAAAGCAGCACCCGCACGCGAACGCCCGCCCGCGCGAGCTGCCGAAGACGCGCGGTAACCGCGCAGGGATGCAGCGCTTCGCTTTCCAGTCGCACGGTTTGGACGCGCGGCGCGCGCAGCAGCGCAGCTTCGCGCGCGATCGCATGTGCTTTGTCGAGCGCAAGGTTCCCGCAACGCGCCCCGCCGTGCTGAAGCGCCGCTTCTCGAACGGCACGTACGTGCGCGCGTGAGGTATCTTCGATCACCGTGTCGCCGCTCGCGTTCCAATTGCAATCGTCCAGGAACGCGGCGCCGTCGCACACGGCGGCTTTCATATGGAGCGCAGGGCCGCCGGCGCCCGGGCGGTGCACGATTTTTGCGTCGGCGCCGCTGCGCTGCAGCGCTTGCACGCTTCGCAGGTTCGCGGCGTTCATGGCGCGGGTGCCGCCCCAAAGGTCGCCTTCGAGGCGCACACGGACGCTTGCGCCGCGTCGCGCCGCAGCCGCCAATGCTTGCTCGACCGGGCCCGGCCGCAGCATATAGGCGGAAAACGTCACGGAACTGGCCGATCGCAGGGCCGCAAGCATTTCGGCCGTCGACGAAAGTCGAACCATGCCGGCCCTTCACGGCAAAGGAATGAACGGCAAGAGGGGAGGCGAAAGCAGAGCCGTTCCGATGAGCTTCACGCAAACCACGCGATCCGCGCAGTCCGATCGCCTTGCGGCCAAGGGCGCATTCGTGCGGGAGATGTTCGCGCGCATCGCGCCGCGTTACGATGCGGCGAACCGCGTGATCAGCGCCGGGATGGACGAGCGCTGGCGCCGGCGTGCAATAGCGCTTTTGGGCGCGCCGCGCGGCGGACGCGTGCTCGACCTTTGCTGCGGTACCGGCGACCTCGTCTTTCACCTGCTTCGCACCGATCCGACGCTGGACGTGACAGGCGTGGACTTTTGCGAACCGATGCTGCAAGCCGCGCGCAGGCGCTCCGAGCGCGAAGCGTGCGGCAAAGCCGCCTTCGTCGAAGCGGACGTGATGTCGCTGCCGTTCCAAGATGCTTCCTTCGACGGCGCGACGATGGGCTTTTCGCTGCGCAACGTGGTGGACATCGATGCGACGCTGCGCGAAATTCGCCGCGTGCTGCGCCCCGGCGCGAAGTTCGTGAATCTCGACGTCAGCAAGGCGCCCAATCCGCTGTGGAAAGCCTGCTTCGGCGTGTATTTCTACCGGATCGTGCCGCTCATCGGCGGGCTGGTCGGCGGATCGCGCGCCGCGTACACGTATCTGCCGCAGTCGCTCACGCATCATCCCGGCGCGGAAGCGTTGCGTGAGAAGTTTGCCGCCGCGGAATTTGCCGAGGCCGGTTTCGTGCGATTGATGGGCGGCGCGATCGCGATTCACTACGGTACGGCCGCATGATCGAAAGCGTGCCGCGCACCGACGCCAGCCTCTACACGCTCGTCGAAGATTTCTTTCGCAACAGCTTCACGACCGACAATCCGCTCATTACGGAAGCGATAAAGCGGATGCTGCAGGCCGGCGGAAAACGCCTGCGTCCGCGCATAACGCTGCTGGCCGCCGAGGCGAGCGGTGGACGGGCCGAAAAACACCTGCACCTCGCGGCGTACATGGAACTGATCCACGTCGCAACCCTGATACACGACGACGTGGTGGACAACGCGCAGACCCGCCGCGGCGTGAATGCCACCGCCGTCGACTACGGCAACCGCATCAGCGTGCTCGCGGGCGATTATCTCTTCGCCTGGATTTTCAAAAACGTCACGGCGCAATACCCCAATCCGATTCCGAATATTCTCTCGGCGACGCTGGCGGATATTTGCGACGGCGAAGTCATGCAGCTGCAAGCCCTCGGCAATCTGGATCTCTCGCTGGACGCGTACGTAGAGACAGTCATGAAAAAAACCGCCTCGCTCTTCGCGGCCTCAGCGGAATGCGGCGCCATCATGGGCGGCGCCTCGCCGGCGGAAGTGCAAGCGCTGCGGAACTTCGGACTGTATTACGGCATCGCGTTTCAAATGCTGGACGATTTGCTCGACATGACGGCGGACGCGCAGGCGCTCGGGAAACCGGTCGGCAACGACCTGGCCGAACGCAAGATAACGATTCCGTTAATTCTGGCCCTCGATGCGGCCGATTCCGGCACCCGGACGCTCGTGGAGCGTTTCTATGGAGGGGAGAACGGCGTGTCGACCGCCGCCGTCATCGCCGCCGTCGAGCGGTCGGGCGGCTTGCGCGGAACGAAACGACGAATCGCGCACTACGGGCACCGTGCCAAAGCCTCGCTTGCGCCGCTCAAACACAGTGTGGCAAAGGTGGAATTGCAACGGCTCGCGGACGGCCTGACCGCGCAATGACAAAGGAGTATCGCTATGGTTTTTCATCCGCTTCTCGCTCTGCTCAGCCCGGAAATCATCGGGATCGTGGTCATTGCGGCGGTGCTGCTCTTCGGCGCCGAGAAGCTGCCGAAGCTCGCGCGCAGCGCGGGGCAGGCCAAAAAGGAATTCATGATGGGGCAGGCCGAGGCCGATGCTGCCGCGGAGCAAGTTCGCGAGCAAGCGCGCCTTCGCGCGCAGGCGCAGAAAGCCGACGTCATGGACAACGTCTCGCAAAACAATGCAGCGGGCGTCGGCGAAAACGTGCCGCCGCCCACGCCGGATAAAGGTACGCTCAGCAGCTGACGATGTTCTCCACTCGTCCCGCGAGCGCGGGACCCGCGCAGCTCGCGCAGCAGGTAGACGCGCCTTCTCTCGCCGCCGAAGCGGACGCGATACAATGGGATCAAAAGGAGATGACGTTCACGGAGCATCTCCGCGAACTGCGTCATCGCCTCCTCATCGCGATAGGCACAGTGCTCGGCCTCGCGATCTTGCTGTTCTGGCCCTCGCAATACGCCATTCCCCTGCTCACGCACGCGTATTTCAAAGGCGTGCAGCTGCACGCGTTCGGTCCGGCCGACGTCATCCTGGTCGAATTCAAGTTTTCGATCTATGCGGCCATCGTGTTCGGGCTGCCCGTTTTGCTGTATCAACTGTGGATGTTCATCGTGCCGGCGTTTCATCCGCGAACACGCCGCGTGGTCTACGCGTACGTCGCGCCGTCGTTCTTGCTGGCGCTGGGCGGCATCGCTTTTGCGCATTTCGTCGTTCTTCCGCGCGTGGTCGGAACGCTGCTGGGCGTTACCAATCACGTGGCAACCGCGACGTTCGGCATCGAATCGACGCTCAATTTCGTCATGCTCGTGTTCTTGGCGTTCGCGCTGATTTTTCAAACGCCGATTATCATGATCGCGCTCGCGCGCATCGGGATCGTCAATTCGGCGTTCTTGCGCCGCACGCGCCGGTACTTTCTCTTCGGCTTTTTCGTTTTCGGTGCGGTGGCGGCGCCCGACGGCAACCCGCTGACGATGGCGATGATGGCCGTGCCCATGTATCTGCTCTACGAGATCAGCCTGTGGATTATCGTGCTGCTCGAGAAGTCATGGCGCGCGCAGCCCGTCGGCTAGTAAGCTGTCCGCGATGACGATGCTGCGCTCCTATTACGAGGAGTTCGTGCGCACCTTCGGCAACGTGCTGTTCGCCGTTTGCCTGCTGCTCGTTTGGGGCCTCATGACGCTGGCCGGGGTCGTGGTGGAGCAAGGCAAGGACCCGGCCGAATACTTTTCGGCGTACGCGCCTCCGCTTGCGCGTCTCATCTTGCGGCTGAACGTCGACAACATCTATCACGCGCCGTATTACGTCGGCATCATCGGGCTGATACTGCTTTCGCTTGCCGTATGCACCTTCAAGCGCGTCATTCCGGCGCGTCTGCCCGCGCTGCGCCCGGTGAAAATCGACAAAATTCCGCTCAACGCCGCCATCGACGTTCCGCAAGACGAAGGGAGCACGCGCGCACGCGTGGAGCAGTTTTTCCGCGATCGCGGCTGGCAGATTCGCAAACGCGAGTTTGACGGCGCCGAATGGACCTTCGCGGACAAACACAACTGGGCTCGGCGCGGCGTGCTGGTCGCGCACGTCGGCTTCGTGATTATCGCGGCGGGCACCAGCGTGTACTGGGCGAAGGGGTTTTCCGGGGATATGCCGGTGCTGGTGGGGCAGACTGTCGAGGTTCCGCATCGTCGCGCCGCGCTGCGTCTGAACGGCTTCACCTTCAAAGTACAGCCGATCATGACGAAAAGCGGCATGGTCTATCAGCCCATCGATTACGTTTCGGACGTAACGGTCACCGGCGGCAACGGCGCCTCGAAGCGCGAAACGATTCGCGTCAATCATCCCATCGACATCGGCGGGACGCTGTTCTACCAATCAAGCTACGGGTTCGCGATGAAGTTCCTCGTCACGCACGACGGCATCCGATCACCCGAGCTGTCCGGCAAGACGTACTTTCCGGGAGACACCGTCACGCTGCCGGGCGGTTCGCGTCAGATCGAAGTCTTGCAGTTCATTCCCACCGTCGACCGTCAAACCGGCCAACCTTCGTCGGATCCGCGCATCAACGACCCGGCCGTCGCGCTCGCGGCGAGCGCAGGCGGACAAACGACGCCGCCCGTCGTCGTGCCGATGCGCACGTGGATTGACGTGGGCGACGGCTGGCGCATCACGCCGCAGCAGTACGTCATGGTCAGCGGCCTGCAATACCGCTACGATCCGGGCGTACCGCTCGTCGGGATCGGCGCGTTCGTGCTTCTCGCCGGTCTCGTCATCTCGTTTTATTTTCTGCCGGCGCGGCTGTTCGTGTGCGTGACGCCGCAGACGCGCGGCTGCACCGTCGGACTGGCGGCGATGACCGTCAAAGGGTACGACATCTTCGAAACGCAGTTCGACGAGCTGCAAGCGGAGCTTCGAAAAGCGCTCGCTCCGCCGGAGCAGCGCCGGACACTTTCATTCGCGGAGGCGAACTAACATGCAGCAGCACATGCCGCTGGACGAAGTCCTGATGATCATCGCGCTGGGCGCGTACGTGGTCGGCGCGCTTTCGCTATTGGCGTATTTCTTCTCGCGCGACGAGTGGCTCAAGCACCTGGGCATTCCGTTGGTCATCGCGGGCGTGGTCGCGCAGGTCGCGCAGCTTGTTGCGCGCTACGAAATCACGCGCATCTGGCCGCTGCTCAACCTTTACGGTTCGCTCTCGTTATTTTCGGTCGTGTCGGTCGCGATATTCATCTACTTCGCGTTCCGCTACAGGCTGTGGTTCGCCGGCGGGTTCGTCGTCGCGCTTGCCGCGGTATTCTTGGCGTACGGCGTCACGTGGAATGAAGGCACGATGCCTGCGGTCCCTTCGCTGCAATCGTACTGGGCGAAGATTCACGTTCCGCTCGTGGTCGCCTCGTACGGTGCGTTCATGGTGTCGTTCGTCGTGTCGGCGCTCTATCTGCTCAAATACTACTACGAGCGCGCGCTGGGCGCCGCCGGCGCGCTCGAACGGTACGCGATGGCCGGCGGCGGACAAGCAACGGCGCCCGATGTACGAGCGGCGGACTTCCGCGTGCGCTTGGACGCGCCGAACATCGCATCGGCCGCGGCGGCGGGGAACGTCACGGCGCAGTGGTTCAATACGATGCCGTCGCTTCCGCAGCTCGACATTCTCATCTATCGCATCGTCGCGGTCGGACTTCCGCTGCTCACGCTGGGCATCATCACCGGAGCGATGTGGGCGCACGAGGCCTGGGGCGCGTACTGGCAGTGGGACCCCAAGGAAACCGCGGCGCTTTTCTCCTGGATCGTCTACGCGATTTACATGCACCTTCACACGCGCAGCGCGTGGCGCGGCGTGCGCAGCGCTTGGATCAGCGCGATCGGCTTCATGACGATCATGTTCTGCTATTTCGGCGTAAATCTGTGGATTAGCGGCCTACACAGTTACAAAGTCTGACAAAGCTCGCCGTGGTGAGCCACCAGACTCGTCACGGTGAGCTCCTCGAACCAGCCCCTCGATGGGCGCGGGTCCGAGTTACGTCGGCGCAGCCTCGCCGCGAAGGGGCGTAGAATCGGGTTGAAAAACCACGCCTACTTCTAAACGCTTTCGGAGAAACCGCTTTGGCGAGCCACGCACGCGCCTCCCATGGGGAGGCATCCTCTCGAACGTTGAGTGCCTATGACGCCGCGACCACGCCTGAAGAGATCTCGCGCCGGAAGTTCATGGCGAACGCGACGATCGCCGTCGGCGGCCTGATCGGCCTGGGTTTGGCGATCCCCATCGTCGGTTCGCTGGTTCCCGACGTCGGCGCGGGCGGCGCCACGTGGACGCCGCTGGACGAAGCCGGCTGGAAGCAATTGCAGACCGCCACCGACAAGGCGGTGAAGATCGACTTCAACCTTGCGACGAAAGACGCATATCTGCCGGAGCAGAGCTTGCCGGAGTCGGTTTGGGGCATCAAAGTAAAGGACCCGGGCAAATTCAAAGCGGACCGCACCGATTTGTTCGGCCCCGGCGGCAAGCCGGACGTTCCTTACCAAGTCGTCACGCTGGGCTTCGTCATGTTTAGCCCAATCTGCCCGCATTTGGGCTGCCGCTACAACTACGACGCGGACAACAACAAATTCGCGTGCCCGTGCCACGGTTCGCAGTTCGATCGCAACGGCAAGCACATCGCGGGCCCCGCGGCTCGCGGTTTGGACCCGTTGCCGCTGCGCGCGCAAAGCGGCAAAGCGGAAATCGAATGGATCCGCTACAAGCCGACGATTCCGGATCGCATCGTCGTGTCGTACAGCAACTAGCGGAGGAATAAGCGAAGGTGCTCAATTGGGTCGAGCGGCGCACCGGTTTCGTCAGCATGACGAAGGATTTCCTCACCGAGGACATCCCGGGGGGCGCAAGTTATTGGTACGTATTCGGCAGCGCGACGCTCTTTGCGATGATTCTGCAAATCGTCACGGGGATTTTCCTCACGTTCTTTTACGCGCCGTCGGCCGCCACCGCGTGGGAATCCACCGCGTCGATCTACCGCCATCCCTTCCAGCATTTCATCCTGAGCCTGCACTATTGGGGCGCCTCGGCGATGATCGCGCTGGTGTTCCTGCACCTGCTTCAAGTCGTCATTTGGGGTGCGTACAAATCGCCGCGCGAGATCCAATGGATCGTCGGCGTGCTGCTGCTGCTCGTGACCATGGTGCTCGGGCTGACGGGCTACCTGCTGCCGTGGGACATGGATGCCTACTTTGCATCGCAGGTGGCGATCAATTTAACGCTTACCGCGCCGTTCATCGGCCCGTACATCCAGCAGTTCACGCAAGACGGGACGACGATGGGAACGCTCACCATCAACCGGTTCTTCGGCCTGCACGTGTGGCTGATGCCCGCCATACTCGTTGCGCTCGTCGGCGCGCATCTGGCGATTTTCCGCTGGAACGGCCCTGCCGGGCCGCCCGTCGAGGACCCGCGCCCGCTGCGCAAGGGTCGCTTCTGGCCCGACCAGATGTTCATGGACGCGTTCGTTTCGTTCTTGGTTTTCCTGCTCGTCGTCGCGCTGGCAGCGTTTGCACCGCCGTATCTCGACGCGAAAGCCGACCCCGCCAACGCAACGTTCGTCCCGTATCCGGCGTGGTATTTCCTCGACCTCTTCGGCTTGCTGCAAGTCGTCCCGGGCGATTACGAAATCTTCGGCGCGATCATCGTTCCCGGCATCGCGACGCTCATTATTCTGCTGCTCCCCTGGATCGATCGCAGCACGACGCGCGTGCTGGGGAACCGGAAATTCATTTTGTGGGTGCTCGGAGGCTCGCTTGCGGTGATGTGGGCACTGACGGTGTACGCGCAAACGACGGTGATGTCGAAGCAAGCCGCGGGTCCGCCGAGCGCGCCGCAAGCGCAGATTCTCGCCATGGAAGAGACGAACGCGACCGCGGGCGGCAACGCAACGGCGCCGGGCGCAAACAACAACGCCGGCGTTTCACGCGGAGGAGGCGCGGCGCCCGCAAATCCGCTCGCGCAAGCGGGGCAAGCGGTGTATTCACAACATTGCGCGACGTGTCACGGCGCAACCGGCACGGGAACGCCCGGCGCGTTTCCGCCGCTCGCGAATAACCCGTTCGTGACCGGATCGGCAAAAGACGTGATCACGGTGGTGCTCAACGGAAAGAGCGGTCCCATAACGGTCAATGGGCAAGGCTACAACGGCCAGATGCCGGCGTGGAAGACCTCGCTTTCCAATAAGGATATCGCGGCGGTCGTGAGCTACATTCGCAGCGGTTTGGGATCCAACAAGGCGAGCGCCGTTACCGAACAAGACGTTGCGAAGCTGAAAAAGTAGGCTACTCACCGGTGATCCGCCGCTCGATGCGCGGATCGGGGACCAGCCAGAGGATCGCAACGGCGACGTAGCACGCGTCGGAAATCCAAGTGGTCCCGAACGCCGCGGCGATGCCGATTGCGTACACCGCAATCGACACGCGACCCTTGAAATCGGAGCCGATCGCGCGCGCAAGCAACGAGTCTTTTCCGTTTGCGCCGATGAGCGCGGTCTGCAGAATCGCCCATGCGACCGCTGCCAAAATCAGCACCGCTCCATAAACCGCCGTGGGCATGGGCGCCGAATGGTTTTGGCCGACCCATGCGGTGGTGAACGGAATGAGCGAGAGCCAAAAGAGCAGGTGCAGATTGCCCCACATGACGCGCCCGTTGATGCGCTCGGCGGCATAGAGCAGATGGTGATGATTGTTCCAGTAGATGCCGATGTTCACGAAACTCAACACGTACGCGAGGAACACCGGCAGCGTTTCGCGCAGGGCCGCGGCGTCGGCGCCGCGCGGCACGCGCAGCTCCAGCACCATGATGGTGATGATCACCGCCATGATGCCGTCGCTAAACGCGACGAGTCGATGCTTACTCATGTGATGATGCGGCGGCGGTTTCGGCGCAGGGGCGACCGTCGTAAAGGTACAGCACGGCTTTCTTCCACCTGCGGATGAGTTTGCGCCCGTGGCCGAAAGTCGGCGCGCCGCGATCGGCCGGCGCGATCAGCCACGTTCGCGCGTTGTTGCAAATAATCGATTGCGGGCTGTAACCCACGCCGCCGGGATTCGGATCGTGCGGTCCGACGAGGACGTACACCGGCGGATGCGTGTAAAAGACGAGCGCGTTCCCGCCCGAGACGTGCAAAATCGCAACGGCGTCGCCCGGTTTGCGCTGCGCATTGATGATTCGCGCCAGATGCGGCACCGGTTTGAACGCCTCGGTTTGCGGTAACGCCAGAAGCGCGAGAAACGCAAGGGCGAAGATCATCGAGACGCCGATGGCATATGGTGCCGCGCTCCGTGCGCGTCCATCCGGCCGCAAGAACAGAAAAAATGCGGCGATCGCGCCGATGAAGATCGCCGCGCCGACGTAAATGAGATTGAAGGCAAGCCGGTCGAACGCGCCGGTCAAGCGATTGTCGCGCGTGAACCAGACGATCGCCACCGCCAAGAGGAGAATGAACGCGGGCACGATGGCGGACGAAACGAGCGTGGAGCGGCTGCGGGCGCGCTGCACCGCATCGTCGAGATACAGGGCCGCCAGGATCGCCGGTGCCGGGAGTTCCAGCGCGAGGTAGTTGGGAAGTTTCGTCTGCGCGCAACTGAAGAAGACGAAAGGAACGATGAGCCAGCAGATCGCCAAGCGCAGCCACTGCCGAATCTCAATCCGATGCGGCTCTTCGCCGGCGCGACGCAAGCGTGCGATGGTGAACGCGATCGATGACGGAAAAAACGCGATCCACGGGAAAAAGCCGAGGATAAACACCGGCACGTAATACCAGAGCGGCCCGTTTTGATTCTCGATCGTGCCGGTGTATCGGCCGATCGTGTAGTGCCCGAGCAAATCCGCCAGCGCCGGCATGCCGCTTCGCGCGGCGAGCACCCCCGTCCACGGCGCCGCCACCACGATGAAAATCGTCGCGGCGCCGAGCCATCCGCGCCACGACGGATACACGATGCGAGTCGTACGACGCTCCCACAACGCATACGGAACGACGACGAGCAGCGCTGCCACCGGTGCGACGGGTCCTTTCGCCAAAAAGCCTATCCCCGCGGCGAATGCGCCGGCGATGAACGCGCGATCTCCGGCCCCGCGCAACGCTTCAAACCAGGAAACGACGGCGACGAACACGGACAAATCCAGCAGCGCGTCCATGATGGCCAGCCTGCCGACGATCGCTTGCATCAGACAAGTCGAGAGCGCGGCGCCCGCGTAAATGCCCGCGCGCATCCCGAAGCTGCGGGCAACGGCGTAAGCAATCGCCGCGCCCATCGCGATCGTCGCAAGCGCGGACGGAAATCGCAGCGAGAACGAACCCAAGCCGAAAATCTTCGCCGACAGCGCCGCGACCCAGAAGTACAGCGGCGGCTGAACGAACCACGGCGAAGCGTTCAGATGCATCACGATCCAGTCGTGCGTGAGCAAAATTTCGCGGGCGACTTCGCCGTACGCCGTTTCGCTGTTGTCCCAAAGCGTGCCGCTGCCCAGCCCCGGTAGGGTTGCGAACGCCGCAATCGCCGCGCCGATCAGTCCCGCAGTCGTCGTTCTCGACACGACAGGCAGTTTTGGGCATGCGTCCAGCGAAGTCATGCGGGCTCATGTCAGCACCCGAACGGGAGTCCCACCTCGTCGCCGCAGCGGCGCGAACGCTAGCGCGCATGCGCACCTACATCAAAGCGGCTCTTCCTCCCGCGCGGCGGGCCGAGGTGCTTCATGCGCTCGCGCGCCTGCCCGTCGAACGCCTTGCGTCGATGAATCCGGTACAGGCCGAGCACGAAACGGAAGCGATGGCGAACACACTGGCGGAGAACCGGTATGATGGGGACGCGAAACGAGACATGGTGAAACTCGTTTGCGCGTCGCGAGCAAGCGCGCTCGCTATGACGCAAACGCGCATAATTGCCGCCAAACTCGCGCGTCACGGCATTGCAACGGAGATTCTGACGATCGCGACGACCGGAGATCGCGTGCAGGATCGCCCGCTCGCGGCAGCCGGCACGCAAGGCGTGTTCGTGAAGGAACTCGAGAACGCGCTGCGTGAGGGACGGGCTCAGTACGCGGTTCATTCGTGCAAGGATTTACCGAGCGCGCTGCCGGCCGACATGCATATCGCTGCGATTTCCGAGCGCGAAGATCCGCGCGATGCGTTTTGCAGCGAACGCTACGTTTCGTTTGAAGCTCTGCCCGCCGGCGCGCGCGTCGGCACTTCGAGTCCACGCAGGCGCGCGCAACTGTGCGCGCTGCGGCCGGATCTGCAGTACGCAGACATACGTGGAAACGTCGATACGCGGCTTCGCAAATTGCGTGAAGGGCAATACGACGCGATCGTTCTGGCGGCTGCGGGACTGCGGCGCCTCGAGATGCGAGCGACGCACACCGTTTCGTTCGACGTGACGCAGCTCGTGCCGGCGGTGGCGCAGGGCGCGCTCGCAGTCGAAACCGCGGCGCACGCTGAGGAGTTGAGTTTGCGTCTGCGCGAAGCGGTAAACGACTCGAGAAGCGAATGCGCGGTTGCGTGCGAGCGCGCAGCCCTCGCGAGATTGCACGGCGGATGCCAAGCACCCATCGGTATTCACGCACGATACGACGGGGAACGACTCATCGTCGACGGGGTCGTCGCGTCATTGGACGGCGCGACCGTGTTGCGGAGCCGGCGCGACGCGGTTGCAAGCGGTACCGCGGAAGCCGAGGCGCTCGGTAAAGAGCTGGCGCAGTCCCTGCGCGACGCCGGCGCCGACAAGATTTTGGCAAAGGAGCACTCCGGCTCATGATACACTCGCAATCTCGAGCGGCAACCCTCGCGCAATTGATCCGCCCGCGGCGCCTGCGCCGCACGGCAACGATGCGCGCGCTCGTACGCGAACACCGCGTCGCGGTCGAGCAATTGGTGCAGCCGATGTTCATCGTCGAGAATCCGCAGGCGGCCGGACCGATAGCATCCATGCCCGGCATCGAGCGCTACACGATCGGCGGGGCCGTGCAGGAAGCCGCTGTGCTCGCCGCGCTGGGTGTGCGCAGCGTGCTGCTGTTCGGCATCCCCGAAACGAAAGACGCCGTCGCCAGCAGCAACTACGATCCGAACGGCGTCGTGCAGCAAGCCGCGCGCGCAATCAAGGACGCGTTTCCGCACCTGCTCGTCATCGCGGATTTGTGCAACTGCGAGTACACCGACCACGGGCATTGCGGCATCGTCGATCCCTCCGGTGAAATCGACAACGACGCGACGGTGGAACTGCTCGCGCGCACCGCTCTCACGTACGCGCGCGCGGGCGTTGACGTCATCGCGCCTTCCGACATGATGGACGGGCGAGTCCGAGCGATTCGCAACGCGCTCGATGATGAAGGCTTCGAGCAAGTTGCAATCATGGCCTACAGCGCGAAATACGCCTCGGCGTTTTACGGACCGTTTCGCGAAGCGGCCGATTCGACGCCGCAATTCGGCGACCGCCGGTCGTACCAAATGGATCCGCCCAACGCGCGCGAGGCAATGCGCGAGATCGAGCTCGACATCGAAGAAGGCGCCGACATCGTTATGATAAAGCCTGCGCTGCCGTATCTCGACGTGGTGCGCGCGGCCAGAGATCGCTTCGACGTCCCGCTGGCTATTTACAATGTAAGCGGCGAATACGCCATGCTCAAGGCCGCGGCGCAAAACGGTTGGATAGACGAGCCGCGCGCGATCGACGAGATTCTGGTGAGCTTCGCGCGTGCGGGCGCGGACGTCATCATCACCTACTTCGCAAAGGACTATGCCGCGCGCTCCGCTGCCCCGTAGCGAACGCCTTGCCGTCGTCATCTTGGCCGGCGGCCAGGCCTCGCGCCTTCCGCGGAAACTCGAGCTCGATGCCGGCGGCGTTCCGCTCGTGGTACGCGTGTACCGCAACCTCCGGGACGCCGGCAGCGTGTACGTTTCGGCCGCGGCCACGTTTCCGCCCGACATCGATCGAGTCTTGGAATGCCCCCTCGTCATCGACGAGATTCCGCGACGAGGGCCGCTGAGCGGTCTTTACAGCACGCTGCCGTACGTTCGCGCGCCGTGGGTGTTCGCGGTGGCCGCGGATGCGCCGTTCGTCACGGCCGACGTCGCCGACGAACTTGCGCGCGCCTGGGAGCGCGGCGTGCAAGCCGTGGTGCCGGAGAACCGGCATGGCGTCCTGCAGCCGCTTTGCGCGTTGTACGAGCGAGGACCGCTTCTCGAGGCGGCGGCCGCGGTTCTCGCGGGCGGATCGGGAAGTGTGGCAGCGGCCGTCGAACGTCTGCGGGCGAAGCGCGTGCGACTTACGAACGAACGCGTATTTGCGAACGTTAATACGGCATCCGACCGCACCCTGTTGAAAGCATAACTTGCGCCTGGAACGATCCATTTCCGCATTCGCGCGCGCCCGCGGCGTCATCGCCGGCGGCGTAAATTCACCCGTTCGCGCGTTTCGCGCCGTCGGCGGTTCGCCGGTGTTCGTCAAAGGCGGCGAAGGCGCGTATCTGTGCGACATCGACGGCCACGAATACATCGATTACGTGCTTTCGTGGGGACCGCTGATTCTCGGGCACGCGCATCCGTCGGTCGTGAAAGCGATCACGCAGGCCGCGCAGCGCGGCACGACGTTCGGCGCGCCGACGGAAGCGGAATCCGAACTTGCGGAGTTGATTCGCGTGCTCGTGCCTTCGATGGAGCGCATTCGCTTCACCTCGAGCGGCACGGAAGCGACCATGAGCGCGATTCGCCTTGCGCGCGGCTACACCGGCCGCGACAAAATCGTGAAATTCGCCGGCTGCTATCACGGGCACGGCGATTCGTTTTTGATCGCCGCGGGAAGCGGCGCGCTCACCAACGGCGTGCCCAATTCCCCCGGCGTAACGCAAGGCGTGGCGCATGACACGATCGTGGTTCCGTACAACGATGCGGACGCGGTTGGCGCCGCGTTCGATGCGCACCCGCGCGAGATCGCAGCCGTAATCGTCGAGCCCTACGCCGGCAACATGGGATTGGTGCTCGCAAAGCCGGGCTATCTGCAGGCATTGCGCACCCTGTGCACGCAGCACGGCGCGCTGCTGATCTTCGACGAAGTCATGACCGGCTTTCGCGTCGCGCGCGGGGGCGTGCAGGAGCGCGAAAACGTCCGCCCCGATTTGACGGCGCTCGCAAAGGTCATCGGCGGCGGACTGCCGGTCGGCGCATTCGGCGGCCGCGCGGACGTCATGGCGGAGCTCTCACCGGACGGCCCGGTGTATCAAGCCGGAACGCTGTCGGGAAATCCGCTGGCCATGGCTGCGGGAATTGCAACGCTGCGCGTCATTCAAGACGACCAAATGCTGTACGAGCGTTTGGAAGTGCTTTCCAAACTGCTCTGCGACGGCTTACATGAAGTTTTCAGCAAGCACGGCATCCCGCATTACAGCACGTTTGCCGGCTCGATGCTGTGCACGTTTTTCACGGAAGGGCCGGTCACGGATTTGGAAACCGCGATGCGCAGCGACACCGCGCTGTACGGGCGCTTTTTCCATGCGATGCTCGATCGCGGCGTTTACCTTGCGCCTTCGCAATTCGAAAGCGCGTTCGTCTCGACCGCGCATGGTACGCGGGAAATCGAACGCACGATCGCGGCCGCCGACGAAGCGCTGCGCGTGGTCATGGAACCGGTGCATCGCTGATGCTCGATCCATTTCGCGCCGGCAAGCCCGCGCCGGCGCGATTCGAGCTCAACGAAGTCGCGATTCCGCGATTGTTCGCGTATCACCGCGCGCTTGCCGCGGCGCTGGCCGCGGGAAAGGACGTGATCACCTCGCTCGGCATCGCGGAACTCCTGGGACACGTCATCTCCTCGACGCAAATTCGCAAAGATCTCTCGGCGCTCGGACCGCTGGGGCGGCGCGGTCAAGGTTATGCGATAAAACCGTTAGTCGCGCAGCTGGCGCTGGTCCTAGGACTGGAATGCGACTGGCGCATCGCGATCGTGGGGTTCGGGTACTTAGGACACGCATTCGCCACGTTCGTCGCGGCGCGCGAAGAGCGGTTCAAAGTTGCCGCCATCTTCGACAACTCAGCGGCCGTCATCGGACAGGTGTGGCAGGAGGCGACCGTGCAAGACGTGAGAGATTTGGAAAGCGTGCTGTCTACGACTGCGTGCAATATCGGCGTCATCGCCGTGCCTGCGCACGCAGCCCAAAGCGTCGCCGAGCGCTTGGCCGCCTGCCGCGTTCGAGCGCTGCTCAATTTCGCGCCCGCGCCGCTGCGGCTGCGCGAACCCGTAATCGTGCGCAACATCGATTTGGCGGGCGAGCTCTCCATTCTCACGCATCGCTTGAGCTTCGAAGAAGCGATGGCGCCGGGGTATACGGGGTAGCAGATGCCGCTGGTTTGCCTTGGGCTCTCGCATCACACCGCGCCGGTTGAAGTGCGCGAGCACCATGCGTTTCCCGCCGCGCGCATGGAAGCTGCGCTGGTCGCGCTGCGCGAATACGATGCTGTGCGCGAGGCCGCGATGCTGCAAACTTGCGGCCGTTTGGAGATCTACGCGGACGTTGCGGACTACGAAGCGGGCGTCGCGCAGCTCAAGTCGTTCCTGCTAAATTTCCGTCACGGCATGACGGACTACGACATCGAGTCGTATCTCTACACGCTGCTTGGGCGCCAAGCCGTCGAGCATGTACTTCGCGTGAGCACGGGTTTGGATTCCATGCTCATCGGTGAAGCGGAGATTCTCGGTCAAGTTAAGGACGCGTTCATCGCGGCGCAGCAGGCGCGCTCCTTGGGTAAAACGTTGCACCGTTTGTTCCGCGACGCGATGAGCGCCGGCAAAGCGGCGCGCACGCACACCGGCATCGGCGGCGATTCGACCTCGATTGCAACGGCCGCAATCGAACTTGCAAAGCAGCATCTCGGCACGCTTGCGGATCGGAACGTGGTCATCGTGGGCGCGGGAAGGATGGCGCGAACCGCGGCCAAGCGTCTGCGCGCGGAAGGCGCGCACAACCTCATCGTCACCAACCGCACCGCGAAGAACGCGCAGGAGCTCGTCAAAGACGTGGGATTCGGGCATGCGACGGACCTGCCCGGGCTGCTGGACGCGCTGACCGCCGCGGACATCGTTTTCACCTCGACCGGCTCGTCGAATTTCGTTTTAACGCCGGATATCGTTACGGGCGCCATGGCGCGCCGCCCGCGTCACGCGCTGTTCATCGTCGACGTCGCGGTTCCGCGCGACGTGCATCCCGACGTCGCGCACGTCGACGGCGTAACGCTGGTGGATATCGACGGGCTCAAAACCCGCGTTCAACAAACGTTGGAAGCACGGCGTGAATCGATTCCGCAAGTCGAGGAAATCATCGGCGAATATCTCGAGCGTTTCGGCCAGTGGTATCATTCGCGCGTCGCCGTACCGGTGATCGCCTCGCTCACTCGAAAAGCCGAAGCGATCCGCACGGCGGAGCTGGAGCGCTTGTTCCTGCGCTGCCCGGCGCTGAGCGAGCGCGAAAAGATGCTCATTACCGGAATGTCGATGACGATCATCTCCAAACTGCTGCACACGGTAGTCACGAAAATCCGCGACAAGGCCGTCAGCAATCATTCGGAAGCGCTTGCGCACGTACGTCTGCTCGACGAACTGTTCGAACTGAACGTCGCCGAAGAACTGGCGAAGATTCGCCCGTCGCTTCCGGCGCTCGATGTCGACGAATAGCGGGGTTCTTTCCGGAAGACGGGTTCTGATCACGCGCCCGGCGCATCAAAGCGCCGCGCTCGCGCAATTACTGCGCGACGCGGGCGCGGTGCCCGTTCTCGCGCCCACGATTCGGCTCGTGCCACCCGACGATCCGGCTGCCGCGCAGCAAGCTGTGGACCGCGCCGGCTCGTATGCGTGGATCGTCTTTACCAGCGCCAACGGCGTGCAAGCATTCTTCGACATTCTGCGCGCGCGCGGCGACGACGCAAAGGCGCTGCGCAACGCTCGCATCGCGGCGATCGGCATTAAAACCTCGCACGCGCTGCTGGAGAGCGGCCATGCCGCGGACTTAGTGCCCCAGGCATACGTCGCCGAAGATTTGGCGCAGGCGCTGATTGCGGCGAGCAAACCTTCCGATCGCGTTTTGGTGTTTCGCGCGCAGGAAGCGCGCGACGTGCTGCCGCAGCGCCTTCGCGCGGCCGGTCGAATTCCCGACGTGATCGCAGCCTATAAAACCGAGTATGCCGAGGACCCGGAGCTGCCGGATGAAGTTGCGCAATGCGACGTGCTGACGTTCACGAGCGCAAGCACCGTTCGCGGCTTCGTCCACAATTTGCACGGGCCGGCACGCGCGGCGCGCGCAGCGCTCGGAAAGCTCGTCGCGTGCATCGGTCCGATCACCGCGGACGAAGCACGCAAAAGCGGCATGCACGTCGACGTGACGGCGACGGAGTTTACTACGGAGGGTTTGGTTGCTGCGCTGCTACAAGCTGCGGCGCAGTGAGCCAAGCGCTCACGGGCGTCGTCTTCGCCGCGGCCGTTTCGCTCGCGGCCCTGCGCGCGGGCGCCTTTCGGAGCAGCGGCGCGGTCGCCGCCTGGATCGTGGGCGCATGCGTCTTTGCCGCGGGCGGCTGGCCGTTCGCGGCAGTGCTGCTTGCGTTCTTTCTTCCGGCTGCGCTGCTCTCACGCATGGGGCGCGCACGCAAACGCGATCTCGCCGACATCGAGAAACCCGGCGCGAGAGACGCGATGCAGGTCGCTGCAAATGGCGGAGTCGCCGCCTTTTGCGCGCTCATGGCGGTCAACACGCACTCGCACGCGATGACGGCTGCCTTCGCAGGCGCTTTTTGCGCTGCGTCCGCCGACACGTGGGGAACGGAGATCGGCACCCTCTTCAAAGGCTTGCCCCGTTCGCTTCTGACGATGCGTCCGGTGGCGGCGGGGCTTTCCGGAGGCGTGACGCTTCCGGGCACAGGGGCGGAGCTCGCCGGCGCGTTCGTCGTCGCGCTGGTCGCTGCCGCGCTCGGCGTCGCCCCGCTGTGGGCGTGCGCCGCCGGCGGAGTGGCGGGCGCGTTCGCGGACTCGTTTCTAGGCGCCACGCTTCAAGAACTGCGCTATTGCCCTCGATGCGCGCGCGCTTGCGAAACGAACCCGCACCACTGCGGCACGCCGACGGTGCGGCGTCGCGGCTTCCCCTGGATGTCTAATGACGTCGTGAACGCGTGCGCGACCGCGGTAGGAGCGCTCGTCGCCGGCGCTTTGGCAGCCGCCTAGCGGCCCGCGGCCGCTTTTCCGTAGGTTTTTTCGAGATACTCCACGATGGCGTCGTCGTCGTCGACGATCATCGTGTCGCCGTCCACGAGCACCGGAATGCCCGTCTGACCGGAAATCGCCTTCACGTTCGTGCGTTCGGAATGCGCTTGCGGCACGTTCACGATTTTGTAGTCGAGCAGCAGATCCGTCATTTTCTGCCGCACGCGGGCGCAGTAGCCGCACCACTCCGCTTGATACAGGACGATGTTCGTGTCTCGCAACGGGCTTCTCCTTACCTTGGTCGTTTTGGCGGGGCGCGTCACGG
>Ga0209810_1000875_pt1 | contig 54103 bp, 46 predicted proteins | sample Coa_R1_7_FD_187159 | JGI IMG/M metagenome (GOLD analysis project Ga0209810, IMG submission 187159) | Surface soil microbial communities from Centralia Pennsylvania, which are recovering from an underground coalmine fire - Coalmine... | ecosystem: Environmental > Terrestrial > Soil > Unclassified... | reverse complement strand
GGCGGGGGCTGGAACCAGACTTGTCCCAGCAGCTGTCCGGGTCCGCAAGCCATCGTCGGAGATGGATAGGGCTGAAAGATTGCTGCCGGTCAACTAAGCACTGCGCCAGCCCTCGACCCTACAAGAAGTTATGAAAAAGCTGTGAAGACGGCGGCGCGCATCAGGGGGACGCCTCCCGCCCGGTCTCCGGCGGGGCGGGCGGGCCGCCGGGCAGGCGCCTCCGGCGCGCGCGGGCCCTCTCGCTTGCGGCGAGCGCAAACTGGTACTCCTCCAGGAGCTCGAACTCTTCGGCGGATTTCAGGATGGCGATCTGCTCCGCCGGCCAGTCGCGCCGGAGCGACCCCCACACCGGGTATCCCGCGCGTCGCCGGTACCAGAGATAGTAGGCCACTCCGAGGAGCACCCACGCCGGCCCCGCGACCCGCCCGATCTGGTGAGTGAAGATCACTTCGAAGAAGATCAGACTGACCCCACCGATACCGAGGATGCCGAGGACCGGCACCTGGACGCGCTCGTCCCCGCGGCGCCACGTGACGTTCAGGGGAACACGGTAGGGGCGCGGGGTGACCGGGTCCACGAGGCGCAGCCGCACCAGGGACACGAAGACGAGTAGATACGCGAGCGTCGCCCCGAAGGCGTACATGTTGCCGAGCGTGTCCATCGCCTGGGGCGTGAGGAACGCCAGCACCGTCTCGGCGATCGCCAGGAGTGAGAACACGATGATCGTGCGGTGGGGCGTCCTGAACCGAGGATGCACGGCGGCCAGCCAGGGGCTGGCGAGCCCCAGCTGGCCCATCGAGAAGGTCAGCCGCGAGCTGCCCATGACGCCGGTGTTGGCGGAGATGAGCAAGATCGTGGCGCCCATGAGCGCGGTGAAGGGACCAACGACCACACCGATCAGCGGAATGTTCTGGGCGAGCAGCGCGATGGGATCCCCTGAATGCGCGGCGATCTCCTGCCACGGCAGCATCCCGATCCCCAACGTCGAGAACGCCATGGCGAAGATCAGCACGCTGAAGATCAGCCCGATGGAGGTGCGGGGGATGATCGTGGCAGGCCGGCGCGTTTCCTGTGCCGCCTGCGAGATCGACTCCAGCCCCACGTACGAGATGATGGCCAGCGACGAACCGTACATGAACCGGGCGAGGGACGGTTGCTGGGTTTGAAACTGGTGGACCAGCAGCTCCGGTTTCCAAGCAAAGAGGAACCCGAAGATGATGACGAGCGACTCCGTCATCATGTCGAGGCTGCCCAGGAGCTCATTGAACAGGGTGGACTCCCGTATCCCTCGGATGTTCAGCCATATCAGGGACACGATCATGATGATCGTTTCGGCGGCCCAGAGCGGGTTGATGTGGTGGAAGGGTCCGATGTCCGTGGCATAGTTCCGGATCCCAGGGATGAAGAAGTTGATATAGCCTGCGGAGGACGCCGCGAAGAGGGCGATATCGATCGTGTAGTCGAGGAGGAGCGCCGAGCCGGCTACGAAGCCCCAGAGGTCCCCCAGACCCCGGGCTGCGTAATACTGTCCGCCGCCGGCCACGGGATACGCGCTCGCCAGTTCCGTGTAGGCGAGGCCGATGAGAACATAGACGGCGCCGGCGAGGGCGAAGGCCAGGGGGGTGAACGCCATGGCCGCGGCTGCGACGATGCCGAGCGCGACGTAGATGTCGGCGCCCACGTCGGCGTAGCCCCACATGAACGAGCCCCACACGGTGATGTCCCGGCGCAGGTGCTCCCCGGACTCCCTCGGTGCCATTGGCGGCGTCGAGACGACGGCCTGATCCGGCATGTGGTCTCCTCGTAGGGTACCCGCGTCCTCTCTATCAGGAGGGCGCTCAAGCCGGGATCAAGGGCGAGGACCGCCGCCTCAAGCTTTGCTCAAGATTGGCGGGGGTGCGTCAGTCGGGGAGGCGGAAGCGGTAGCCGACGCCGGGCTCGGTGAGGATGTAGCTGGGATGCGACGGATCGGGCTCGACCTTCCGGCGGAGCTGGTTCACGAGCACGTGCAGGTAGTGCAGTTCTTCGCCGTACTGCGGTCCCCAGACGCTCGTGAGCAGGGCCCGATGCGTCACCACGCGGTCGGCGTGCTGGGCGAGGTACTTGAGCGCCTCGTACTCCTTCGGGGTGAGGTGGACCTGCGTGCCGCCCCGCGTCACGAGCCGGCGGTCGAGGTCGAGGGTGAGATCTCCCGCCCGGATGATCGGACCGGTGTGGCTCCCCGCGGCGTGGCGGAGGGCGACCCGCAGCCGGGCAAGCAGCTCGGCCGTGCCGAACGGCTTGGTGAGGTAGTCGTCGGCCCCCAGGTCCAGCGCGTCGACTTTCGTTCGCTCTTCACCACGGGCCGAGAGCACGATGATCGGGGCCTCGAGGCGTTCGCGGAGGCGCCGGCAGACCTCGAGCCCGTCCGCGTCCGGAAGCATCAGGTCCAGCAAGACCGCGTCGGGACGATGGCGCTCTACGGCATCGAGCGCAGCCTGCCCGGTCTCCACCGCCTCGACCGCGTACCCCTGCGCCTCGAGCGTCCGCCGCAGCAGGCGGAGGATCGGCGCTTCGTCGTCGACGACCAGCACCCGGGCGCCGGTCATGCCAGTCGGCCGGCGAGCGCCGGCGGCGTCGTGAGCGGGAGGGACACGGCGAACACCGCGCCCGCCCTCCCCGGGTTCTCGACCGTGATCCGCCCGCCGTGGGCCTCCACCAGGCCCCTGCAGATCGCCAGCCCCAGCCCCGTGCCCGTGTGGCGTCCGTTGATCCGGTAGAACTTCGAGAAGATGCGATCCGCCTCGGAGGCGGGGATCCCCGGGCCCTGATCGCGGACCCGAATGACGAAGGCGTCGGCCTCGACGGCGCCGGTCACGCGGATCTCGCCGCCGGCGGGCGAGTACTTGGCGGCGTTGTCCAGCAGGTTGGCGAGGACCTGCTGGATCTGCACGTAATCGAGATAGACTAGCAGATCGCCGTCCGGGATCTCGACCGTGACGCGGTGATCCCGCAGGCGGGCGGAGGCGCGGCGCACGCTGTCCGCAATCAGCTCGCCCATCTCGTACCACTGCCGATCCGGCCTGAGCTCCCCCGCTTCGATCCGGGACAGGTCGAGGAGGTTGCCGATCAGGCGGGTCAGCCGGTCCACCTCCTCGTTGGCCGCGGCCAGCATCTCCTGTTGCGCCTGGCGGTCCCAGGCAAGGTCGGCCTGCAGCAGCGCGGTGATCCCTGTCTTCAGCGTCGCCAGCGGGGTCCGGAGGTCGTGGGACACCGAGCCGAGCAGCGCTGTCTTCAAGGCATCGGACCGCCGCAGCACCTCCGCCTGCGTGGCCGCGTCCTGGAGGCGCCGGCGGTCGATGGCCGCCGCGGCCGCGGTTCCGAACGTCTGCAGGAGGGCGTGCTCGGACGCGGGAAGCGGCTGACCGTCCGGGCGCGGCCCGACACGGAGGATGCCGACGCGCTGGGTTCCGATCCGCAGGGGCACGTACAGGGTCGGTCCGTGGGGGACGAGCGTCTGCTCGCGCCACACGTACGCCGCGATCCCCTCCTCGTCCCTGGTCAGGGCGCAGGCGTCCGCGGCGGGGGCCGCGGCCTGCACCCGCAGCACGTCCATGCTGTCCGGCAGGAGGATCGCGCAGCTTCGCACCCCGAAGACGCCCGTGGCGAGCTCCGCGATCGCCCGGAGCGTGGCGGGCATGCTGCCCGCATCCGCGCTCGCGTCGCTGAGCCTGAGGAGCGCGCCGGCCTCCCGGGCGCGGGCCTCCGCCTCGTGGGCCCGCGCGCGCGCCCAGGCGGCGAGGCGGCTCGTGACGATCGCGACGGCGAGGAAGACCGCAAGCGAGACGACCTCCGAGGGGGCGGCGATGGTGAGGGAGAAGAACGGCGGGACGAACAGGTAGTCGAGCGCCACGAAGGCGAGGATGCTGCCCGCGATCGCCGGCCCCATGCCCCACAGCAGGGCCGCGCAGAAGACCGCCAGCAGATGGATGAGGGCGATCGGGGCCAGCGCCAGATAGGGCCGCGCGAGCCACATCGCGAGGCTGACGAGCGCGACGCCGCCCAGGGTGGCGGCGTATCCCAGCCGCGCCGAGAGGCGCCGGGCCATCCTCATGAGGTCCGCGGGCCCGCCATCGTACGCCGTCGGGAGCGTGTCCGGGCGCGGGATCGCCGCGGCTACGGAAGCCCCGGACCTTCGACGGTGATCGACGAGGCGATCAGGGCGCCGTCGCCGCCGGCCGTCCCCCGGGCGATGACGTGCATCCCGGGCCTGAGCTCGGCGAGCGAGCCGACCGTGAGGCGGTGGATCTGCGTGCTCGGGGGCACGGCGATCGTCGCCGCGCCCGCGGCGTACGTCAACGTGACGGTGCGCCCGGATACACGGCTGACGTACTGCGTCACGACCGCGTTCGTCATGATGTTCCCGCTCTCCATCGCGAACTGCCCCTCGCGGATGCGCCCGCGGAGCGCGGGCGGGAAGATGTTGATGGAGACCGCGGTGAGCGCTCCGTTCGCCTCCCTGCGGGCGGCGACGCCGATGAAGTCGCCGACCTTGATGTCCTCGAGCCGGGCCGGCAGGCGATGGAGCACACGCGTCGTCGCCGTCGTCCGGACCCGGCTGGGGCCGGCGGACGTGGCGATGGTGAGGGCGCCCGCGCCGGCCGCGGTCACCGTTCCCTGGACGGTGGTGACGGCCGGCGCGCCGACCGCGGGCGTCCCCGGGCTGAGCGCGACCGCCCCTGTCGCGAGCAGCGCAAGCGCGGAAAGCGGGCCGATCGTCCGTCGCATGTGGGTCACCTCCCGATTGTGTCTTCGCGGTGCGCGCGTGGAGGGTCCTCCGTTCCGCACGGCCCCGAAGCCCGGGCGAACTCGCGGCCGCGCGCCCGTGCCGTGGGTCGGGCCTCGCCGCGGCGGGCGTGCAGGTCGGGGGGAAGGATGGCCTCGTCGCGTCGTCGGACGCGGGCTGTTTGAGCCGCCGGGCGCGCGTGCCGTCTCGAAGCGGGGCGGCGCATCTCGCCGCCGCGGGCGGGCGTCAGGCGATCGTCAAAACGCCGCCCGTCGTCTCCACTTCCACCGCCGTCACGCCGCTGGTGGTGGCGCGCTCGAACGCGACGTTGAGATCGTCGCCGAAGAGCTTGCGAAAGTGCGCTTCCGCCGCCGCCGGATCAGGATCGCCCAGCCGGATGGTGCGAATGCCGTGGGCCCGCGAAGGATGGTCGACCCTCGCCTCCGCGGGGTGCTGTCCCGCCGGCACGTGCCACTCGATCACGAACGGCAGCACGCTCGGCTCGCCCGGCGTCACGAGCAGCTGCGTCCGCCACCGGAGGGTCACGCCGTCGGGGCGCTCCCGGGCCCCCTCCACCGGCTCGCCGAGGTCCACGCCCGCGGCACGCAGGTGCCGCCGCAGCGCGTCGAGGTCGTCGGTTCGCACGGCCCACGTCGCGAAGGTACGGCCATCGTCGATGGCCCGGCTGATCCGGCGGGTCGTCGGCGACCGCCGGGCCTCCGCCTCGTCGACCACGGCGATGAGCTCGAGGTACGCCGACGCCAGCGGGATGATCATGTTCGCGGTGCCCGCCCCAGGATGGCGGCCGCCTGCCAGCGCCCGCAGGCCGTACGCCGTCTCGAACCTGCGCGCCGCCTCGGCGAGGTCGCGCACCGCGACGAGGATGTGGTCGGTGAAGACGCGCGGACGCTCGGGGCCCACGTCACAGCGGGTTCTCGCCGGACCGACCGGAGTCCTCCGGCCCGCGCGGAATCGGGCGGCTCAAGGGACGGCGGCGGGAAGCAGCCCCTGCGTCACACCTTCCAGCACCATCGTCTGCGCGTTCTCGATCTGCGCCGCCGCGACCCGCATCGCGCGCTTCGGGTCGTGCGCGCGGATCGCGTCCACCAGCTCCTTGTGCTCCGACACGAGCGTTTCCGCACGGTCGCGAACGTCGAGGCCGAGGTGGAAGAGCCGTTCGAGCTCCTCGAGGAGGGCCTCTACCAGGGCTGCGATCCGATCGTTCCGCGTGAGGCGGGCGATCGCGACGTGAAAGGCCCTGTTCTGGCTCAGAAACCTCGCATAGCTCTCCTGGTCACCGAGCAGGTACGGGTCCCCGACCAGCGCCTCGAGCCGGGCGACATCCTCGGGCGTGGCCGTGCGCGCGGCGCGAGCCGCGGCCTCGCGCTCGAGGATCAGGCGGAGGTCGAACAACTCGCGGATCTGCCGGACGGTGATCATCGACACCACATACCCTCGGCGCGGGATCGCCGTGAGGAGGCCCTCGCGTTCCAGGAGCTTGAGCGCCTCGCGCGCGGGTCCCCGGCTGACCCCGTACGCGTGCGCCACTTTGTGTTCGACGAGCGTGTGGCCCGGCCGCCACATCCCCCGCAGCACGCCCTGCCGGAGCTGGTTGTGCAGGGCCCGCGCCACTGACTCCCCGGGCCGTGACGGCCGTTTGCCGGCGGCCATGCGCTTGGGCACCGCGGCCCCCTGACGATACGATTGACATGATCAACAATAATTCTTATGATCAGTTTAATAAGCCGCTTGCCGCGCCGTCAAGCGCACGGCATCTGCCACCCAGGCCGCGCAAAGAGCCAGCGCCGGGCGTTGCGGCAGCGTGGGGAGGAAAGGGGCCGCAGTGAAATTCGCGCTGACGTTGCCAAACCGCGGCGTGCTCATCGGTGTCACCACCGTGGCGCAGATGCTGCAGATGGCCGAGACGGCCGAGCGCTCCGGGCTCTTCAGCGACGTCTGGGTGGGCGACAGCCTGCTCGGCAAGCCGCGCATGGAGTCGATCACGCTGATGGCCGGCCTCGCGGCGCGCACGAACCGGGTCCGCATCGCCCCGGCGTGCATGGCGAGTTTCCCGCTGCGCGACCCCGTGCTGCTGGCCTACCAGTGGGCGAGCCTCGATCTGCTGGCGGGCGGCCGGACGCTGCTGATCGCCTGCACCGGCATCGTCCCGCAGGCGGGCGGCGCGCTCGAGGCCGCACACTACGGGCTCGACAACCGGGCGCGGGTCGAGCGGCTCGTGGAATGGATCACGATCCTCAAGCGGCTGTGGACCGAAGACCAGGTCACCTTCGAGGGCAAGCACTACCGCCTGCGTGGCATCACGATCGAGCCCAAGCCGGCGGCGAAGCCCCGGCCGCCGATCTGGATCGCCAACAACGCCACGGGGCCGCGGGAGCGCATCGAGCGCACGCACCGCCGTGTCGCCCGCCACGCCGATGGATGGCAGACCTCGCTCTCCGACCCGGACGACGTCCAGTGGCGGGTCGAGGACATCCGCCGGAAGGCGCAGGAACTCGGGCGGAACCCGGACGAGCTCGAGCTCAGCATTTACCACAACATCAACGTCAACGAAGACCAGGGCGCGGCCCTCGCCGAGTCGAAGCGGTTTCTGGACACGTATTACATGATGGACTATTCGGAGGCGCGCGTGGCCAGCTGGACGGCCGCGGGGTCGCCGCAGCAGTGCATCGAGCACCTCAACGTCTACGCGCGGATGGGGATCCACACGGTCGGGCTGCGCTGCACCAGCTGGGATCAGATGGGACAACTCCGCCGCGTGATCGAAGAGGTGCTGCCCTACGTCGAGACACCACGCTGAGGGCGGTCGCCGGCGCGCGGGAAGGACCGGCGGGGAGGGGTGCCGATGAAGGTACGTGCGGGCGCGGTGCTGCTCGCGCTCGTCATGACGGCGGGCGCCGCGGGGTTCGGCGGCACGCCGGCGCAGGGCCAGGGGCCCGCGCAGGCGGTCGTCGCGATCTGGGGCCTGCCGGTCCGCATCCTCGGCAGCAGCGAGGCGGTGACCAGCTACGTCAGTCTTCTGATCAACGACACGCTGACGGCCGTGGACGCGCAGGGCAACGTCATCGGGCGCCTGGCGGCCAGGTATCCTGTTTCGCCGGATGGCAAGACCTACCTTGTGACGCTGCGGGAGGCCAGGTTCCAGGACGGGACGCCGGTCACGGCGCAGGACGTCAAATTCACGTACGAACTGTACCTGCACCCCAGGTACCCCACGACGCCGCCGGCGCTGCTGGAGATCGCGGGCGCCCAGGAGTACAAGGCGGGCAAGGCGCCGTCGGTCACCGGCATCACGGTGGTGAATCCGCGGACGGTGCGGTTCATCCTCGACCGTCCGTACCCGTTCTTCTACGAACAGATCGGCACGGTGGCGATCCTCCCGGCCCACGCGCTCGCCGGGCTCGACGTGGGCCGGCTGCAGGAGTCGCCGTTCACACGCCGGCCGGTCGGCGCGGGGCCGTACCGGCTCGTGGAGTGGCGGGAGCGGGAGAGCATCACCTTCGAGGCATTCCGGGACTACTGGGGCGGCGCGCCGAGCCTGCCGCGGATCGTGCTGAAGCTCATCCCCGAAGACGCCACCGTGCTGGCGGAGCTGCGCGCCGGCAACATCGACGCCGGGCGCATCATCCCCGAAGCGTACCGGACATTCCAGCGCGATCCGCAGATCACGGTCCTGCGGGTCCCCGGCGATACCTTCTACTGGTTTGCGCCGAACTTCCGGCTGCCGATCTTCCAGGACGTGCGCGTGCGGCAGGCGATGGCGTACGCCGTCAACCGTCCGGAGATGCTGCGCGCCCTGTACCAGGGCCTCGGCACGGTGGCGCAGAGTCCCATCCACCCCAGCCTGTGGCAGTACGACAAGAGCCTGAAGGGCTATACCTACGATCCGGCCAAGGCGAAGCAGCTGCTGGCGGAGGCCGGCTGGACGCCCGGGCCGGACGGCATCCTCCAGAAGGGCGGCCAGCGGTTCAAGGCCAAGTACGGCTTCCTCGCCGGCAAGGACTACCAGAACCAGGCACTGCTCATTCAACAGTATCTCCGCGCGATCGGCATGGACATCGAGGTGCAGGCGATCGAGCGCGGCGACTTCTTCGGCCGGTACTTCACGCCTGCCGGCAATATCGAACTGGTCGGCATCGCGTGGTTCAACCTCCTCATCCCGCCCCAGACCGAGCTGGAGGACAACTTCAAGAGCACCGGGTCGGGCGCCAAGACCATCGGTTACAGCAACCCACAGATGGACCGGTTGCTCGACGAGGTGATCCTGACGCGGGACCGCGCCCGGCAGAAGGCGCTCTACGCGCAGATCCAGCAGTTGATCATCCAGGACGTGCCGCACGTGCTCACCATCCGGCCCGACGTCATCTGGGGGGTCCGGAAGCGCATCGCGCTGCCGGGCGGCATCGGTTCGCTCCGCGACTTTTTCGGATCCCTGCCGCGCTGGAAGGCGCGCTAGCGGACGATGGTCGAGTCGCCGTCCCTGCAGTTGCGCGTGACGCCGTCGCCGGTGCTGGTCGACGAACCGCTGCGCGTCGTCGTCTCCGGCTGCCGGCCGGGGCGGCCCGTCACGGTGCGCGCGCGCATGCGCGACGGCCTGAACAGGCTGTGGGAATCGCACGCCGTATACGAGGCCGACCACGACGGAACGGTCGACGTGTCCGCGACGCGCCCGCTCAGCGGCACCTACGATGCTCCGGACCCCCGCGGGCTGTTCTGGTCGATGCGACTGGTGGAGGGGCAGCCCTCCGCGGGATGGGGAACGGCGGCGCCCCTCGACACGCACCTTGTCGCCGAATCCGGCGCCGGGCGGCCGGCATCGCTGCGCGTCGGCCGCTGCTTCGCCGGGCCCGGCGTGTCACGGACGGAGGTGCGCGACCGCGGCCTGGTCGGCACGCTCTTTCGCCCCGCCGCCGCCGCGCCGCGCCCCGCCGTCATCGTCGTGCCCGGATCGGGAGGCGGCGTCCCGGAAGGCCCCGCGGCCCTGCTGGCGTCGCACTGCTTTGTCGGTCTCGCGCTGGCTTACTTCCGCGTGGAGCACCTGCCGCCGTGGCTGGCGGAGATCCCGCTCGAGTACTTCGAGACGGCGATCCGATGGCTGCGGAGCCACGGCACCGTGGCCGATCGTCCGGTGGGGGTGATGGGTACGTCGCGCGGCGGCGAGCTCGCACTGCTGCTCGGCGCGACGTTCCCCGATATCGCGGCGGTGGTCGGCTACGTCCCGAGCGGCGTCGTTTGGGCGGCCGTTCCGGGAGGCGACCGCGGCGGGCGGAGGCCGGCATGGACGTACCGGGGCGAGCCGGTGCCGTTCGTGTCGTCCCACGATCCGCGCCAGACGGACGAACCCGCGTCTCCGGAACCGCTGGCGTTGACGCCGGTCTTTCTCCGCGCGCTCGAGGACCGACCCGCGGTTGGGGCCGCGGAGATTCCGGTCGAGCGGATCAACGGCCCGGTGCTGGTGATCTCGGGCCAGGACGATCAGATGTGGCCGTCGCCGGTGCTGGCCGAGATCGCGATGACGCGGCTGGCGCGGCGCGGCCATCGGTTTCCGTATCGCCACCTGTCGTATCCGGGCGCCGGCCATATCATCGGCCAACCCGGGCTCCCGGCGACCGTAAGCGCGTCGGTTCACCCGTTGTCCGGACGCCTGATGGCCTACGGCGGCAACCCCAAGGACAACGCCGCCGCGGCCGCGGATTCCTGGCCCAAGGTCCTCGATTTCTTCCGGGACGCGCTCGCGGCAGACCCGTAGCGGTCGCGCCGGACCACCGCCGTGCCTGGAGAGCGGTGCGTGGGCGAGGGAGGGACGGAGATGGCCACCGACGTGCAGCCGCCCCTGAGCGAACGGCTCCGTGACCTGATCGGGCAGATCCGGGCGATTGCCGGAGCAGGGTCGGACGGCGCGGCGATCGGCGCGTCGATTGCGCGCGCGCTCAGGCCGCACCTGGGCGCGCGCGACCTTCTCCTGCCCGAGCACTGCGTCCCCGATCCGGTGAAGTATCGCCAGCATGTCCTCCATGTCGAGCCCGGCGGCCGCTTCTCGGTCGTCAGCCTTGTCTGGTTGCCCGGCCAGGCGACGCCGATCCACGATCACGTGTCCTGGTGCGTGGTGGGGGTTCACCAGGGCCACGAGTTCGAGGCTCGCTACGCCTTGCGCGAGGTCGACGGGACGGCGTATCTCGTCGCGGCGGGACACTCCGTCAACGAAACCCGGTCGGCGACCGCGCTCACCCCTCCAGGCGATATCCATCGCGTGGAGAATCGCGGCCCCGGCGTCGCGATCTCGCTCCACATCTACGGAGCGGACATCGCGAGGCTCGGGTCGAGCATCCGGCGTTGCTACGACCTGCCGATCCGGCGCGCGGCGGCCCCGCCCGAGCCGGGCAACGGCATCGCCCCGCTGGGCGGCTCCTTCACATCGGTGCCGCGCAGGAAGGCGCGGTAGGCGCCCCGGAGCCCCGTCCGCGTCCGTGGCCCGCTATCTTGCCCGCCGCTTGCTGGCGCTCGTTCCGCTGATCTTCGGGATCACGGCGATCACGTTCGCCCTCCTGGTGCTGGCGCCCGGGGATCCCGTGCTGTTCCTGGTCCCGCCGGAGCAGCGCGGGATCGCCGACCTGGCGCAGTTCCGCCACGAGCTCGGACTGGACCGTCCGCTGCCGGTACAGTACATCTCGATGATGGCCGGCCTCTTCACCGGGCGGCTCCGCAGCTTCAGCGACCGGCGGCCGACGACGCGCCAGGTCGCGGAGGCGCTGCCCACGACCCTGATTCTGACCGCCACGTCGCTCGCCCTGACCGGGGCGCTGGCGGCGCCGATCGCGTTCGTCTCCGCGGTCCGCCCCTACAGCATGGTCGACCACGCGGCGACGCTGTTTGCGCTGCTCGGCATCTCGCTGCCGACGTTCTGGTTCGCCCTGGTGCTGATCTTCGTCTTCACCGAGCAGCTCGGCCTGCTCCCGGCCAGCGGCATCCGGCCGGTCGGTGCCTCCGGCTACTCCCCCGGGCTGATCTGGCGGTTTCTCATCATGCCGACGGTCGTGCAGGCGCTCGGGATCCTGCCGGTGCTGGTGCGCTACGGGCGGTCGTCGCTTCTCGAGGCGCTGAGCCAGGACTACGTGCAGGTGGCCCGCAGCAAGGGCCTCGCGGAGCGGGCGGTGCTGCTCCGGCACGTCGCCCGCAACTCGCTGCTGCCGGTGGTCACGATTGCGGCGCTCCTGCTGCCGTTTCTCCTGAGCGGCTCGGTCATCGTGGAGTCCATTTTCGCGCTGCCCGGCCTCGGCCGTCTCGCCGTGAACGCCGCCTTGTCGCGCGACTATCCGACGGTGCTGACGACGACCACGGTCGCCGGCGTGCTGGTCGTCGTCAGCAACTTGCTCGCGGACCTCGGGTACTTCTACCTGGACCCGCGGATCCGCTACCAATGAGGCTGGCCATGGTTGCGCGTGGCGGCGTCGGCGCGGGCGACGAGGACGTGTCGGCGGTGCTCGCCGGCCCGAGGCGCGCCGCGGCCGGTGGCTAGCCGGCCGCTCGAGGTGGGCAGGCGGGCCTCGCCGCCCCGGCCTGCGGCCGGCCGGCGCGGCCCGTGGCAGCGCTTCGTCCGCAATCCGCGCGCGATCGCGGGCGCCGCGATCATGGCCTCATTCCTCCTGGTGGCCCTCGCTGGCCCGCGGCTCGCGCCGTTTCCGCCGGCCGCGCCGCACGTCCTCGCTATCCTTCACCCGCCCGGTCGCCCGTTCTGGTTGGGCACCGACAACCTCGGGCGTGACATCCTCAGCCGCGTGATCGTAGCGTCGCGCGTCTCGCTGGCGATCGGCGTGCTGTCGATGCTGGTCTCGATCGTCGCCGGCGTCCTGGTCGGGGCGCTGGCGGGTTACTTCGGCGGCGCGGCCGACAGCGTCCTGATGCGCGTGACGGATGTGGTGCTGGCGATCCCGGTGTTCTTCCTGACCGTGGCGTTTCTCGCGCTGTTCGGCCCGGGCGTCGGCCGGTTGATTTGGATCATCGGGCTGACCGCGTGGCCGCCCACGGCGCGGTTGGTGCGGGTCGAGATCATGGCGCTGCGGGCGCGCGACTTCGTGACCGCGGCCCGCGCCACCGGCGCGCCGAACAGCCGGATCATCGTGCGGCACCTGCTGCCCAACGTCGTGCCGGTGATCGTGATTTCGGCGACGCTGCGGGTCGGGCTGGCGATCCTGACGGAGGCGGGGCTCAGCTTTCTCGGTCTGGGCGTGCAGCCGCCGCAGCCAAGCTGGGGGAACATCATCGCCGACGGCCGCGAGTACCTGGGCGTCGCGTGGTGGGTCTCGTTCTTTCCCGGCCTCTGCGTCTTTCTCGCCGTGATGGCGTTCAATCTCGTCGGCGACGGGCTGCGCGACGCGTTCGATCCGCGGCTCCAGATCTGATTCACCGTCGACCGGAATGCGCCGGCGACGGACGCCGGGTACCAGCGTCGAGGGGGGTCGTGCGAATGGAGCGGATGGTTCTACGCGGTGCGCGCGTGTTCGATGGAACCGGTCGCGGTCCGCGCGAGCGGCGGGCCGTGGTGATCGAGAATGACCGCATCGCCGACGTGCTGCCGGATGGCGCGGTCGGCGACGGCGGATCGGCCCGCACGATCGACCTGTCGGGCTGTACCCTGGTGCCGGGCCTGATCGATCTGCACGTGCATCTGGGATGGGGGGTGCGCGGCGCCGCCCCCACCGCCGCCGTGGCGCTCGCCGCGGCCAGGAACGCCCGGGCCGCGCAGGCCGCGGGTATCACGGCGCTCCGCGACGTGGGCACGCAGGACGGGGTGGCCATCGCCCTGCGCGACGCGGTCGCCCGCGGCGACCTCCCGGGTTCGCGCGTGCACGCCTGCGGGCAGATCATCTGCATGACGGGCGGCCACGGCTCGGAGCCGCCGGCTCCGCCCGGCCTGGCGCGCGAGGCGGACGGTCCGGACGATTGCCGGCGCGCGGTGCGGGAGCAGGTCAAGGCCGGCGCCGACTGCATCAAGGTGACAACGAACGGGCCGTTGAATGTGGTGGAGTTCACCCAGGCGGAGATGGACGCGATCGTCGACGAGGCGCACCGGCTCGGACGGCGCGTCGCGTGCCACGCCTCGCTGCTCGAGTCCACCAAGATGGCGGTCCGCGCGGGGGTTGATACGATCGAGCACGGCTGCGACCTCGACGAGGAGACGGCCCGGGCGATGGCCGACGCGGGCATTACGATGGTGCCGACCCTGCTCGTGTCCAAGCTCATCATGGACCGCTGGGACGACTTCAAGGCGGTGCCGATGATGCGGTCGATCCCCGTTCGCGCGAAACGCCACGTGGAGAGTTTCCAGATTGCGATGGCGGCCGGCGTCACGATGGGCGCAGGGACCGACATCTTCTTCGGCCTCGGCAAATTCGAGTCGCTGCCGGAAGAGCTGCGCTACATGGTCGAGTGCGGCATGAGCCCCGCAGCGGCGTTGATCGCCGCGACGCGACACGGGGCCGGCGCGCTCGGCGTCGCGGACCGGCTCGGGACGATCGAACGGGGCAAACTGGCGGACCTCGTCGCGGTGCGCGGGGATCCCACCGAGGATATCGCGGCGCTCGGGCGGGTGATGCTCGTGATCCAGGGCGGGCAGATCGCGGTCGGGCCCGGCGGGTCCGCCTGACGACCGGCGGCGGATAGCGACGCAGGCCGGGCGCCGGGCGTGGGATCGCCGGTCGGACAGCGTCACGGCCAAGCGCGCCCGTCTCGGGCTGCGCGCCCACGATGCGTCCGGGCCCCAGGCGACGCGCCGGTTGCCGCGACGGCTGGCGGGGCCCTGCGCCGAGGCGCTCAAGCGCGTGCCGGGCGCCGGTGGAGCGCCCGAAGGTGCGCGGTGCTCGCGGCCGCGCGGCGCGGCGTCCGGTGTTCCAGTGACCACGGCGCGGCTTCCGGACCTCATCCTGATCGCCGTCCGCGGGGAGGTGGATCTTCTCGCCTGGAAGCTACCCGGTCACGAGCGAAGACCTCCGGCCTGGGTAGAACCTGTCTGGAGGCGACCGACGGCAACCATGCCGGTCCTGCGCGCGAAGGAGAAGATCCGCCGGAGGCCGGGCAGAACCCGCTGCTCCGGGGGTGGGGTGGCGTCTCGTCGGCGCCGGATGGCATGAGAGCGCGGCATGCGTGAACGCGGCGCTGCGGGGACCGCCCGCCGTCTGGCGATCCTCGGGTGGCGTGCCCGGGTGAGCGAGCGGCGATGCCTGAGCGCCTCGTTGTGAACACCGCCGTGCTGCTGGACGGGTATCGAAAGATGGTGCTCGTCCGCCGCTTCGAGGAGCACGCCGAGCGCAGTTTCCGGCGAGGCAAGATCGGCGGGTACCTCCACCTGTACACGGGGCAGGAGGCGGTGGCCACCGGGGTGCTCGCGGCTGCTCGCGAGGACGACGTCGTGTTCACCGGCTACCGGGACCACGCGCACGCGCTCCTGCGGGGGACCGACCCGAACAAGGTGATGGCCGAGCTGTACGGCAAGCGCACCGGGGTCTGCCGCGGGAAGGGCGGGTCGATGCACCTCATCGATGTAGCCCGGGCGTTCTACGGCGGCTACGGCATCGTCGGCGGCCACCTCCCGCTCGCCGTCGGCGCCGCGTACGCCCTGCGCGCCCACGGGACGGACCGCGTGTGTCTGTGCTTCCTCGGGGACGGCGCGATGAACACCGGCGCGTTCCACGAGGCGGCCAACCTCGCCGGGCTGTGGGGCCGCGAGGGCCTGTGCCCTGTCGTGTTCATCGTCGAGAACAACCAGTACGGCATGGGCACGTCGGTCCCGAGGGCGTCGGCCAATCCGGATCTGGCCTCCCGTTTCGACGCGTACGCCATTCCCCGGGAGCGCTGCGACGGCATGGACCTCGAGGTCGTGTACGAGGCCGCGCGCCGCATCGTGGCCGAGGTCCGGCGGGGTGGCCGTCCGCACGCCGTCGAGGCCGTGACGTACCGGTTTGCCGCCCACGGCGCGGCGGATCTCTTTCAGCCGTACCGGACCAAGGACGAGATCGAGACGTGGAGGAAGCGCGACCCGATCCTGCTCGCGGAGCAGCGCCTGCGGGCCGCCGGCCTCCTCGACGACGCGCAGGCGGCAGAGATCGCCGCGTGGGCGGATCGGACGGTGGCCGATGCCGCCGCCTTCGCCGACTCCAGCCCGCCGCCTCCGCCTGAAGACCTCCTTACCGACGTCTACGGGACTCCGGCCGGCGGGGAGGCGGCGCCCCGCGCCCCCTCCGAGGGATAGCCGTGTCCCAGCAGACCTACCGGGAGGCTCTTCGGGCCGTCCTCATCCAGGAGATGGACCGGGACCCGCGTGTCCTCTTGCTCGGTGAGGATATCGGCGTGTACGAGGGCACGTTCCGGGTGACCGAGGGGTTGCTCAAGCGGTACGGCCCCCGACGGGTCGTCGATACCCCGATTTCCGAGCTCGGGTTCATCGGGTGCGGGATCGGGATGGCGATGCTCGGGCTGCGGCCGGTCCTCGAGGTGATGACGTGGAACTTCTCGCTCGGGGCTGCGGACCAGATCATCCAGAACGCCGCGAAGGTCCGGTACTTCTCCGGGGGCCAGATCAGCGTGCCGATGGTGATCCGCGGGCCGAACGGGAGCGGGGTGCAGTTGTCGGCGCAGCATTCCCAGTCCCTGGAGTCGTTCTATGGACACTTCCCGGGGCTTCGGGTCGTCTCGCCGGCGACCCCGGCGGACGCCGCGGGCCTGCTGCGGACGGCCATCCGAGGGGAGGATCCCGTCATCTTCTTGGAGAGCGCGGCCCTGTACGGGATCAAAGGAGAGGTGCCCGACGGAGAGCACGTTGTGCCGTTCGGCGCCGCGAGCGTCGCGCGCCCGGGTGACGACGTGACGCTCGTGGCCTACGGTCGCATGCTGCACGTGACGCTCGCGGCCGCGGCGGCGCTTGCGCGGGACGGGGTGGAGTGTGCGGTGATCGATCTCCGGTCGCTCCGGCCGCTGGACCTGGAGACGGTCGCGGCCTCGGTCGCGAGGACGCACCGCGCGGTGGTCGTGCAGGAAGGGTGGCCCCTCTTCGGCGCGGCGGCGGAGATCGCCGCGGGCATCTACGAGCGGTGCTTCGACCTGCTCGACGCGCCGGTGGAGCGTGTCGCGGCCAAGGACGTGCCGATGCCCTACGCCCGCAACCTCGAACTCCTCGCCGTGCCGGACGAGCGGGCGATCGTCGAGGCGGTCCGCCGCACGGTGGCGTGAGCGGGACGCTCGGACCGCGGGATCTCCGGGCGCGTGGTCCCACCGGACCGACACGGAGGGCCGGGATGGCAGAAGTGATCATGCCGAAGATGAGCGACGCGATGACGGAGGGGAAGGTCCTCTCCTGGAAGAAGCGCGTCGGCGACCGGGTCGCGCGCGGCGACGTGATCGCGGAGATCGAGACCGACAAGGTCAACGTCGAGATCGAAGCCGAGGCGAGCGGCACGCTCTCGCAGATCCTCGTCCCGGAAGGCACCCCCGCCGCTGTCGGCACGATCATCGCCTACATCAACGGCGGCGAGGCGCCCGCGCAGGCGCCACCGGGCGCCCCTGCCGGGCCGCCCCCTCCGGAGGGCGCGGTGGAGACCCGCGGGGCGGGGCCGGCAGAACGAGCGGCCCCTCCACGGCCGCGGGAGGCGCCCCGCCCACAGGAGCGGATCAGGGCGTCCCCCATCGCGCGGCGCCTGGCGGCCGAGCGGGGGATCGATCTGTCGGGGGTCACCGGAACCGGGCCAGGGGGCCGGGTCGTCGAGCGCGACATCGAGGCGTACCTGGCGTCCCCCGCGGCCCCGCCCGCTGTCGCGCCCGGCCGGCCGGCGGCCGCGCCCGAGGCGGACTTCGAGGACGTCGAGCTCTCCCGGATGCGCCAGGCCGTTGCCCGCACCGTGGCGCGCAGCAAGCAGACGATCCCTCACTTCTACGTGACAACCGAGGCCGACATGACAGGGGCGCTCGATCTCCGCGCGCAACTCCGGGCCGCGTACGGCGAGGAGCAGGGCCGCGTCTCCGTCAACGACCTGATTCTGAAGGCCGCCGGCCTCGCGCTGCGCAGGCACCCGCACCTCAACGCGCAGCTGATCGAACCGGCGACCTTGCGCCGGTTCCACCGGATCCACCTCGGGATCATGGTCGCGATCCCCGACGGCCTCGTCTTGCCCGTCCTGCGGGATGCGGATCGTCTCCCGCTGCTCGCGCTGGCGCAAGAGGCGCGCCGGCTCGTCGAGGGGGCCCGGCAGCGCCGCCTCAGGCAGGAAGACTATGTCGGAGCAACCTTCGCCGTGAGCAACCTCGGTATGTACGATGTGACGAATTTTACCGCGATCATCAATCCGCCGCAGGCGGGGATCCTCGCCGTGGGGCGGATCCAGGAACGGCCCGTGGTCCGGGACGGGCAGATCGCCGTGCGCCCCATGATCGAGCTCACGCTCTCCGCGGACCATCGCGTCACCGACGGGGCCGGGGCGGCGGAGTACCTGGTCGAGGTGAAGCGCCTGTTGGAAAATCCCGTCCTCCTGGTTTCTTCGTGGTGAGCCGCCGGGCCAGCGGGCGGCCGGACGTCGGGAGGGGCGGCGGCGGCGTCGAGCGCACCCGCAAGCGCCGCCAGGCTCGCCGATGGCGCGACCAGCGAGCGCCTGGACCGGCGATGCAGATCCGCGGGCGCTCCGCGGCCTCGGGCGCCGGTGCCGGGGTTGGCCATCGCCGCACGTGCGTGCCGCATCGCGAGCCCTTCCTCTTGCCTGCCGCCGCCTCTCGCCCCGTGCGCCGAGCGCCGCTCAAGCTGCTCACGAGACCACCCGCCAGGGTTGCGCCCGTCTCGTACGTGCTCTGACGGAAGTCCAGCAGGGTCTGCCGCGGCGAGAGCGAGGTGCGGCCATCGTCGTGTCCCAGGAGAAATGCGGCCTCGCTGGCACCGTCGAACGCCGGTGCGGGGCGAGCGGTTGGCCGTTGCAGGCCCGGCGGCGCAGGCGAAGGGCGCGGGCCCCCGAAGCGTACGGTCACCCGGCCGGAAGCCGCAGCTGCTGCGCTCGTGCGGGCACGCCTCGCGGTCATCGCGGCGACCGGCGCCGGCGGGCCGGAGAAGCGCGGCATCGTGCTGCAGGAGGGAATGGCTCGATGCGGCGTGAACACCGAGATTCGATGCTCGCCACCATTCTTCGCCGGAGGCCTCGGCCATGACCCACCTCCTCGCAAAGATGACGTGGGAGGACGTCAACGATGCGGTCAGCGCGCGACGCGTCGTCCTCGTCCCCGTCGGAGCGATCGAGCAGCACGGCCCGCACCTCCCGATCGACACCGACAACCTCTCTGTCACTGCCGTGTGCGAACGAGCGGCCGAGGCGGCGCCAGACCTGCTCGTCTGCGCGCCGCCGATCCACTACGGGTTCAACGAGCACAACATGGACTTCCCCGGCACGGTGACGGTGGACGCCGATCACTTCGTCCATTACTGCACGGACGTGGCCAAGAGCTTCGGGCGGATGGGGTTCCGGCGCGTCCTGCTCGTCAACGGCCACGGGAGCAACGCCCACCTGCTCGAGCAGGCCGCACGCACGGCGACGCTCGCGAGTCCCGCCAAGGTGGCCAGCGTCTCGTACTGGGCCCTCATCACGGAGGAGTTCGCTGCGATGCGGGAATCCCCGTTCCCGGGCGGAACCAGCCACGCCTGTGAATTCGAAACCTCCGCCTACCTCTATCTCGATGCCGAGCATGTGAAGCGGGACCGGATCGTCCCGGGGATCCGCGCGCACACCAAGTACTTTTGGGAGGACTTGATGGGGGCTTCACCCGTCAGGTTCACGGACTGGCGGAGTACGCAGACGGAGACCGGCATTGGAGGCGATCCGACGCTGGCCACGGCGAAGAAGGGCCGGCAGATCGTCGAGGCCGCCGCAGCCCGGATCGTCGAAGTCGCGCGCGAGTTTCGCGATCTCCGATTCGGGCCGCGGCGGAGCTTCCTCGTGCGCGTGCCGGAATCGTAGCTGCCGCGGCCTTTCGCGACGCGGAGGAGGGGACCGATCATGAGACGTCGGCGGATCCACGCGCTCGTGTTGATCGCTGCCGCAGTCGGCGTGGTGCTGACCGGCGAAGGGAGGTCCCCGGCGCAGGGGCAGCCGGCCGGCGCGCTCGTATTCGTGCGGTCCGCGGATGCCAACTTCCTCGATCCCGGATTCACGACGATCACCGAGGACTTGGACGTAGGCGTGAACGTGTTCGACAGCCTGCTCCGGACGGGCCCGCAGGGGAACGTCCTCCCCGGGCTCGCCACATCCTGGAGCCACCTCGCCGGCCGCGTCTGGACGTTCACCCTGCGCAACGACGCGAAGTTCCACGATGGGACGCCGGTCGATGCCGAGGCCGTGGCGTTCAGCATCAACCGGCTCAATCCTGACTCCCCCTACTTCGTGCGCGGGCGCAGCTCGTCGCTCGGGATCTGGCTGGGCGACCTGATCGTGCACGCCGAGGCCGTGAACCCGACGACGGTCCGCGTGGCTCTGAAGGAGCCGTACGCGTTGCTCCCCTACATGCTGGCGGCGTGGCCCATCCCCATCGTGAGCCCGACCGCCGTCAAGAAGCTCGGGGACGGGTTTGCCCGCCAGCCGGTGGGGTCCGGTCCCTTCCGGTTCAGCGAGTGGGTCAAAGGCGACCACATCACGCTCGTCGCGAACCGGGACTACTGGGGAGGCTCCCCGGCCCTGGAGCGGATCGTGTTCAAGGTCGTCCCCGACCCGAGCAGCCGGCTGCTCGAGCTGAAGCGAGGCTCCGGGGACTTTCTCAAGGGGATGGCGCCCGACCAGCGGCAGGCCGTGACGTCGGACCGCGGCCTTGTGCTCGTGACGAAGCCCTGCTCCTGCATCGGTTACGTCGCGATCAACGACCAGAAGAAGCCCTACGACAACGTCCTCGTTCGGCGCGCGCTCAACTACGCGATCGACCGTCAGGCGATCATGCGGACGATCGAGGGGGGGCTCGGCGTCGTCGCGGACAGCATGCTGCCGCCGTGGATGCCGGGATACAATCCCAGCGTCCCGAGGGAGCCGTACGATCCCGCCAAGGCGAGGCAACTGCTGTCGCAGGCAAGGTACCCGCGCGGCTTCCCGGCTCAGCTCTGGACGTTCAACGTGGAGCGCCCCTTTATCCCCAACGTCGTGCAGGTGGCCGAGAAGGTCCAGACGGACCTCGCGGCCGTCGGCATCGTCGCCAAGCTGACCATCATGGACTCGGCCGTGTACTGGGGCAGCATCAACACGCTGAAGGGCGAGCTGGCGATGAAGGGCTGGTACACGCCGCCGCAGCCCGACTTCCTGATCCGCGTCGCCCTCCTCGGGCGAGAGTCCGCCACCTACTATCCGAGCACGCCACGCGGCGAGCAGCTCCGCCGGCTCGCGACGAGGGCCGCCCAGACCTTCGACGCGGACGCGCGCACCCGCATCTACCAGCAGATCCAGCGGATCTACATGGAGGACGCGCCGATCGTCCCGTTGATGCACCCGGCGTACGCCTGGGTCTACCGGGCGGGGTTCACCGGCGTGGAGATCTCACCCGACGGCCTGACGCGATTCGGCGCCGTGCGCCGGCGCTGAGGCAGGACCGTCCGCGCTTGCGCGTGGGGCCATGCAGGGCCTGATCCACGGTGGCGCGCGCGACCCCGTCGGGACCGGTGTGCTGCCCGGCGCGGCGCGGCTCGCGCGCCTGCGGGCGGCGATGGCGGAAGTCGACCTGGACGCGCTCGTCGCCGCCTCTCCGGCGAACGTGCTGTACCTGACGGGGTTCGCCCTCGGCATGGAATCGCTGGCGCTGTTCGCGGGCGGGCACCCGCTCCTCGCGGTCCTCCTCCGGGCGTCCGAGCGGCCGCTGCTGATCGCGCCGATCACGGACGCCGCGCCGGCGATCGTCCGGCGGTCGCCTGCCTGCCACCTGCCCTACGGCAGGAACTTCGTGAATCTTCCCGAGGAGCTGCACGGCCTGAGCCCCGAAGAGGCGGCGGTGGCACGCTTCCTCGCGGCGAGCGCTCCCGCGCCGGACGCCGTTCAAGCGCTCGCGTCCGCCCTGGCGAAGGCCGGGGCGCACCGCGTGGGCATCGACGAAGCGGGCGCGCCGGCCTCGCTGCACCGCGCGCTCGCCGCCGCCGTTTGCGGCGCAGAGCTGGTGCCGGCCTCGGCCTTGCTCCGCCGCGCGCGGGCCGTCAAGGAGCCAGAGGAGATCGCGTGCCTCCGCCGCGGCGCCGAGATCGTCGAAGCCGCGATGCAGGAGGTCTGGCGGCACGCTCGCCCCGGGGTCAGCGAGGCCGAGCTGGCGCGCGTGGCCGTGTGCACCATGGTGGACGCCGGCGCGCGGCCCACGCTGTGGTACGTCGGCGTGGGCACGGCGTCCGCCCTCGTCGACCGGCCCCCGACAGCGCGCGCCGTCGCGCCGGGGGATCTCGTGATGCTGGACCTGGGCTGCGAATACGGCGGCTACTACGCCGATCTCGCGCGGACGGCCGTCGTCGGCGCTCCGGGCGCGCGGCTCGCCCGGTGCTACGCTGCGGTCCAGGCCGGCGAGCGCGCGGCGATCGCGATGGTTGGTCCGGGGCGCACCGGCGCCGAGATCTACCGCGCCGCCGTGGAGGCCGCGCGGGCATCCGGTATCCCGCACTTCGATCGCCGGCACTGTGGACACGGCATCGGCCTCGAGCCGTACGATGAACCCACCGTCGCCCCGGCCGCGGCGGAGGCTCTCCAGCCCGGGATGGTTCTGAATATCGAGACGCCGTATTACGAAATCGGCTTCGGCGGGCTGCAACTCGAGGATACGGTGGTCGTGACGGAGAGCGGGGCGGCGTATCTGTCGCGCGCCTCGCGCGACCTCCTGGTGCTGTAGCGCCGCGACGCATGACACCTGGCCTCTCGGAACGCTCCGGTGGGCCGCGCGCGGACCGGATCGACCGCCCACGTCGTGCGGCTCCCCGCCGGCCCCCGGGCCTGTGGCACCGTCTGCTCCGGAACCGGCTCGCGCTCACCGGCGGCAGCATCGTCGCCGGCTTCGCGGGCATCGCCGTGCTGGCGCCCGCGCTCGCGCCGCACAACCCGCTGGCACAGCATCTCGATGCACGGCTGGTCCCGGGCCTCTGGACCGGGAACGCCGCGTACCCGCTCGGCACCGACGAGCTGGGCCGGGACGTCCTCAGCCGCATCCTCTACGGCACGCGCGTGTCGCTGCTCATCGGCGTCGTCGCGATCGCGCTGATGAACGTGGCCGGGATCTCGATCGGCATGTCCACCGGGTACTTCGGGGGCTGGCTGGATGCGGTGCTGATGCGCGTCATGGACGTCCTCCTGTCGTTTCCCTACATCATCCTCGCGATCGCGATCATGGCCGTGCTGGGCCAGGGGGTGCTCAACGCGGTGATCGCGATCGGCATCGTCAACACCCCCACGATGGCCCGCATCATGCGCGGGGTTGCGTTGATGCTCAAGGAGCGCCAGTTCGTGGAGGCGGCGCGCGCGCTCGGCGCGGGGCCGGCGCGGATCCTCCGGCTGTACGTGCTGCCGAACGCCCTGCCGCACGTGATCGTGTTCTCGGCGCTGTCGCTCGGAGAGACGATCCTCTACATCGCCGCGCTGGGGTTCCTGGGGCTTGGCGTTTCGCCGCCCACCCCGGAGTGGGGCGCGATGATCAGTACCGGCAAGGACGTCCTGATCCTCGGACGGTGGTGGCCCTCGGCCTTCCCGGGCGTCACGATCATGCTCGTGACCCTCGGTTTCGTCATGCTGGGGGACGGGTTGCGGGATGTCCTGGATCCGCGGATGCGGGCGTAAGGGGGCGTGGCATGGACGGCCGGGCGACCTACGGATATGCCGTGGGCATCGTGATGCAGGCGGACCGGATACTGCGCCTTCCGGGCGATGTGGGGAACGCCACGACGTTTCCGTTTCCCGTCCGGTACGAGGTCGTCGACGACGTCGATCCCGCGGACCTCAAGTGTCCGGAGAGGGCGCGCGCCGCGGCGCGGCGCTTCGCCCAGGCGGCGCGTGCGCTCGAACGGGCCGGGGTACGGATCATCGGGACCGGGTGCGGGTATCTGTCCATCCTCCAGCGCGAGCTCCAGGCGGCGGTCGGGGCGCTGGTCCTGAGCAGCAGCCTGATCCAGGTGCCGTGGGTGGCCGCGGCGCTCCCCCCGGGGAAGCGGGTCGGCATCATCACCGCCGATAGCCGCGCGCTGGGCGATGCGTATTTCGAGCCGGTGGGATGGACGACCCGGACCGTGCCGGTCGCCGTGGCGGGCATCGAGCGGGAGGAGCGTTTCCTCGCCCTCCTGCGCGGCGAGCGCATCACCGACGCACAGGTCGAGGAGATGCACCGGGCGATGGGCCGGCTGGCGACGACGTTTGCCCGAGCGCACCCCGACATCGGCGCGCTCGTGCTCGAATGCACGAACCTGCCCCCCTTTGCGGCGGCGATGCAGCGGGCGTGCGGCCTGCCGGTGTTCGACGTGGTGACGCTGCTCACGTGGGCGCACGCGGCGGCCGTCCGGCAGCCGTTTGCCGGGTACCTGTGAGGTCCGCGTGGCGCGATACGTTCTGTTCCGGATCCTGGCCATCGTCCCGACACTGCTCGGGGTCGCGGTCGTCGTGTTCGTGTTGATCCGGTTGATTCCCGGAGATCCGGCCCAGGTGATGCTCGGCGGATTTGCGACGCCCGAACGGGCCGCGGCGCTGCGCCGCGATCTGGGGCTCGACCGGCCGCTGCCGATCCAGTTCGGGATCTGGCTCGGGGGCCTCGCGCGGGGAGAGTTGGGGCGCAGCATCATCTCCCAGCGCGCCGTGGCGGAGGACATCTGGCAGCGGTTCCCCGCGACGCTCGAACTGACCCTCTGCGCGCAGGCGTTCGCGGTGGCGGCGGGCGTCACCCTGGGCATCGTCTCCGCCACCACGCACAACAGCCGGTGGGACCTCGGGGCCACCGCCCTCAGCGTGCTGGGGATGTCGATGCCGATCTTCTGGTTCGGGCTGATGCTCCTCTACGTCTTCGGCGTCTGGCTCAAGGTCCTCCCGATCTCCGGGCGTCTGGACGTCGGCGTCCACCTGGTCCGGATCACCGGGCTCGCCCTCGTCGATAGCCTTGTTCAGCGCAACTGGGCCGCGCTCGGTGACGCCCTCGCGCACCTCGTACTCCCGGCGTTCTCGCTGGCCGTCATCCCGCTCGCCATGCTGTCCCGATTCACGCGCACAGGCATGCTGGAAGTCCTCCGCCAGGACTACATCGCCGTGGCGCGGGCGAAGGGGTTGCGTGGCCGCGCCGTCCTGTGGCGCCACGCGCTGCGGAACGCGCTCATCCCGCTCGTCACCGTGGCGGGGACGCGGTTCGGCGCCCAGCTCGCCGGTGCGGTGCTCGTCGAGGTTGTCTACGCGTGGCCCGGGGTCGGCCGGCTGATCTTCGATGCGATCGAGAAGCGGGACTATCCCGTGATCCAGGGCACCGTGCTGTTCATCGCCGTCCTGTTTGTGTTCATCAACCTGGCGACGGATCTGGTCTACGCGGCGCTGGATCCGCGGATCCGGTACCGGTGATGCACGTCGCCGACGGCACAGGCGTTCTCCTCGGACGCGGTCGGGGAGTCGGGGCGGTACCCGAGGAACGACACAGCAGGGGCCCCGGCGTGGGAGGTTCCTCGCCGCCACCCCACGGAAGGGGCTGCCCAGCGACGCCACGAAGGTCCGGTCCGCTCGGGGCATCCGCGCGAGGCGGGTCGACGTCTCGAGCGGCACGTGCGAGGGGAGGGATGGTCACATGCCGGAGCGTCGCGCGGGGCGGGTGCGGGCCATCTACATTACGCCGCACGCGGGAACCCTGCCGCAGGCGACCAATCGGGTGCGGGCCGCAGCTGGCCGGGGCCTCGAAGGGGATCGGTACGCCGCCGGCGCCGGCACGTGGTCCCGGCACCCGGGCGGAGGCCGCCACCTCACATTGATTGCTCAGGAAGACCTGGACGCCGTCGCCCGGGACGCGGGCATTCGACTCGAGCCGGCGGCGTCACGCCGGAACGTGCTGACCGAAGGAGTCGACCTCAGGGATCTGGTGGGGAAACAGTTCTGGGTCGGGACGGCGTTGTGCGTGGGCGTCCGACTCTGCGAGCCATGCGCCCACCTGGAGTCGACGACGCAACCGGGCGTCCTCCGGGCGTTCGTGCACCGCGCCGGACTCCGCGCGGAGATCCTCCGGACGGGCGAGATCGCCGCGGGAGATGTGATCCGGGAGGCGTGACGGGCCGGTCGCCGGGACACGCCCTCACCTTCTCGGCTCCGTCTCCCGTGCGCGAATCCGGTCATAGACTTGTCTCCCGCCGCGAGGCGCGATTCCGCCAAGCGGTGAAGCCGGCTGTTGGCCTCCCGCTAGCCGACGAGCTCTTCTTCCGGGCAACGAAAGAGGACTTTTCTTAATTTTTGCATTCGTTTGTTGCATGCCCATCGACCGCGTGATATCATCCAGGAAACCTTCAAACAGGGTCGAGATGCACCCAAGATCCGGACCAACCTTTCAGATCGGGCGTGCTGCTCGAGCCTCTCGCCCCCCGTCCGCGCGGGGTGCCTCCTGTCGGCTATCGCTCGTCGATCTCCTGATGCGCCGCCGGGATAGTCTCAGCCCCAAGCACAAGACTATTGCCCAGTTCGTTGCCGATAACCCGCAGTTTGCTTCCCTGGCCAGCACGCGGCAGCTCGCGGAACGCATCGGCGCGGATGCCGCCACAATCACACGGTTCGCGAAGGCGCTGGGGTTCTCGGGGTTCAATCACCTCAGGCACGAGCTCCGGCACACCTATCTCGGGTTGCTCGGGCCGCAGGAGCTGATGCAGCGCCAGCGGGCAGCTCCCGGGAACGTCTATCGCGCTGCTGTGCTGCGGGACCTGCAGAACCTGCAAAACCTGCTGGAGACGTTGGATCTTACCGTCCTCGACCGGGTAGCGGGCGCGCTCCTCGCGGCCCGCCGGACGCTTGTGGTGGCGTCCGGGAGCTACGCGGCTCCCGCGATCGTGCTGAGTCAGCTCTGCACCGCCCTGGACGTCCACGTCGATGTGGAGATGCGAGGACGGGTGTACTGGACGTCGCAGCTCGCGCAGCTCACGTCCCGAGATCTGGTGATGGGCATCAGCTTTTGGCAATGCGACCGGGACACCGTCACGGCCGTCAAGTGGGCGAGCGAGCACGGCCTGCGCACGGTGGCGATCACCGATAGCTCGGTTTCGCCGCTCGCCCAGCAGGCGCAGCTTCGCGTGGTCGTTCCCACCGAGGGCATGTTGTTCTTCCAGTCGGTGACCGCCAGTCTCTCCATCATCTATGGGCTGATCGGCGCGATGTGGGCCCGAATCCCGGCGTCGCGCCGATCGACGTACGCGCGGATCCGGCAGGCCTTTCGCGATCTCGAGGTGTTCATGGCCTGATGCGGCAGGCGCTGCATCCAATCGATCTTGAGATCCGGTGGCGGCCTATCACGATCGTGGACGAGCCGGACGCAACCCGCGCACTCTTACGCTCCGGCCGGGGACCGTCTTGAGTTGTGGCCCGAGCGGGATCGGACCGCCGGGGGAACGAAATCCGGCGGCGCTCGAGCGGGACCTGGCCGAGGGGTACGTCACGCAAAGGGGACGCGACAGTGTGTCGTGGTCAGGTGCAGGCGGCTTTTGGCGATCTTCGGCGATGCCGCTCGGGGGCGCAGTGAGGGGGGCGATGGCTGACGTACGCCGCTTTCGACTCGGCTTCGACATCGGCGGCACGTTCACGGACTTTGTGCTGGTGGACGAGCAGACCGGGACCGTCCACCTGAACAAGGTGTTGACGACCCCCCGGGACCCTGCCCGGGCGGTGATCGAGGGGCTCTCGGCGCTCCTCGACCGTGTAAAGGTGCGCGGAGAGGACCTTGGCATCGCCATCCACGCGACGACCCTGATTACCAACGCCTTGATCGAGCGGAAGGGGGCGAAGACTGCCCTGGTGACGACGGAAGGGTTTCGCGATGTGCTCGAGATGGGGACGGAGGTACGCTACGATATCTACGACCTGTTTCTGGAACGTCCGGAACCGCTTGTCCCGCGGCGCTGGCGCTTCGAGGCGCGTGAGCGCCTCGATAAAGGCGGCGAGGTCGTGATCCCGCTTGACGAGCAAGGGCTTCGCAAAGTGGCCGCGCGGATGCGCGCTGAGGGCATCGAAACGGTGGGCATCGTCTTCCTGCACTCGTTCCGAAACCCCACGCACGAGCGAACGGCAAGGGCGATTCTCGCGCGAGAGTTGAATGGCGCGCCGATCAGCATCTCCAGCGAGGTTGCGCCGGAGATCCGGGAGTACGAGCGGATGTCGACAACGGCCGCCAACGCCTACGTTCAGCCGATCACGCGCTCCTACATCGAGGATCTCGAGCGGCGCTTGGTGGAGGTCGGATACCGCCGCCGCACGTTCTTCATGTTGTCCTCCGGGGGCATCACGACGGGAGAGACGGCCCAGGCGTTCCCGATCCGATTGGTCGAGTCCGGACCGGCAGCCGGTGCGCTCGCCGTTGCCTACTTTTGCCGCTTCATGGGCCTCGGCAGCGTCGTGTCGTTTGATATGGGGGGGACGACCGCGAAGATCGGTCTCGTGAAGGACTATCAGCCGACGAAGGCTCACATGATGGAGGTCGGCCGCGTCAAGCGCTTCAAGAAGGGCAGCGGCCTTCCCATCAAAGTTCCCGTCATCGAGTTGATCGAGATCGGCGCAGGCGGCGGCAGCATCGCCTACGTGGACTCGCTCGGCTTGCTCAAGGTCGGCCCCCAGAGCGCCGGGGCGGAGCCCGGGCCGGCGTGTTACGGGCGGGGCGGAACGGAGCCCACGGTCACCGATGCCAACGTGGTCCTGGGCTATCTCGACCCGGGCTACTTCCTCGGTGGGGCGATGCGGCTCGATGCGGCCGCGGCCCGTCGCGCGATCGAGACCCATCTGGCCGGGCGACTTGGGCTCTCCGTCATCGATGCCGCGCGAGGGATCTTCGAGGTCGTGAACCAGAATATGCTCTCGGCGATGAAGGTGTACATTGCCGAACGGGGAGAGGACCCACGGAAGTTCTATCTGGTGGCCTTCGGAGGCGCCGGACCGGCGCATGCGTACGAACTGGCCCGGGCGCTTCGGATGAAAGGCGTCGTGGTGCCTCCCAACGCCGGCGCCACCTCGGCGATGGGGTTGGTGACGACCGCGAGCTCGTTTGATTTCGCGCGTTCGTTCGTCACGCGCCTGGACCGAGTGGCGTGGAGCGAGCTGAACGAAGTGTTCGGCGCGATGGTCGCCGAGGGCCGGGCACGCCTCGCGGAGGCCGGCGCGGACCCGGACGGAGCGGGGGTCCGCGTCGCGCGCAGCATGGATCTGCGTCACAAGGGCCAGGGGTACGAGATCACGGTGGAGATCCCAGACGACGTGTACCGCAGAGGCTCAACCGAGGAGCTCACACGTCTCTTCTACGAGCGCTACGAGGAGAAGTACGGACACGCGCACACCAACCTGGCAGTCGAGCTCATCACCTGCCGCGTCTCCGTGACCGGCCCGCCGCCTGACGTGCCTCTCCAAGAGATGTCCGGTGCGCCCCGCGATCCCGCGGCCGCCCGCAAGGGCGCCCGGCCGGTCTATTTCGTGGAAGCCGGCGGCTTCGTCGATACCGCGGTGTTCGACCGCTACCGCCTGGCCCCCGGGGCGGAGTTCGGCGGTCCCGCCGTGATCGAGGAGCGCGAGTGCACGATCATCGCGGGACCGCAGAGCCGCATTCGTCTCGATGCGCACGGCAACCTGTTCCTCGATCTGCCCCGCTGAGGGGAAGGGAGGCGCCGCGTGGCGATCGTAGGAGAACTCGACCCTATCACGATCGAGGTGCAGTGGAACCGGCTGATCTCCATCATGGACGAAGTTGACGTGACGGTCGTCCGCACGTCGTTTTCCACCATCGTGGGGGAGAGCCGCGACTTCGCCGTGATCATGCTGGACAGGCGCGGCCGCAGCCTGGCCCAGTCTCAGCTCAGCTCGCCGGCGTTCACCTGCCACCTTCCCACCACGACGAAGCGCCTGCTGGCCGCCTTCCCGATCGAATCGCTCGTTCCCGGGGACGTCCTGATCACCAACGATCCCTGGATCGGGACCGGCCACCTGCCGGATCTTTCCATCATCACGCCGGTGTTCCACGGCGGAGAGGTGCTGGCATTCATGGCCTGCGCGGCGCACATGGCGGACATCGGCGGCCGGCTCGACTACTTCGACGCGCGCGACCTCTTCGAAGAGGGTCTGCGGATCCCTCCCAGCAAGCTGTTCGTCGCCGGCGGGCCCAACGAGCAACTCTTTCGGTTGATCGCGGCGAACGTCCGGGTGCCCGAGATGGTGGTCGGGGACATCCACGCGATCGTGAGCGCTGAGCGACTGGGGGCACAGCGGCTGGAGGAGTTCGTGGCGGACTATGGAGGCGCCCCGGCGTTGGACGCGCTTGCCGAGGAGATCCTGAGCCGGTCAGAGCGGGCGATGCGGCAGGGGCTGTTGGGCCTGCCGGACGGCGAGTGGGACTACGAGCTGGACGCGGACGGATTCCGGACGCCCCTGCACCTGCGTGTGAGGGTCACGAAGCGAGGCGACCAGATCCACTTCGACTACTCCGGGTCGTCCCCGCAGTTTGCCGATGCGTCGATCAACTGCGTAATGAACTGCACCTTTGCGGACACCTTCTATCCCCTGAAATGCAGCCTCACGCCGGACATTCCCAACAACGAGGGGCTGTTCCAGCCGCTCAGCATACACGCGCCCGAGGGGAGCGTGCTCAACACGACCTTCCCGAGCGCGGTGAAATCCCGATCCAAGACGAGCTTTCACATCCACATGGCGATCTACGGGGCGCTCGTCCGCGCGATGCCGGACCGGGTGCAGGCCGGGAGCGGGTCGTTCTGGGCGATCACGCTGCATGGGTTTCATGACGACGGCACCCCGTTCAACGTGCACATCTTACCGAACGGAGGGAAGGGCGCCACCGCACGCATGGACGGGCTGCCCACGATCGCCTTCCCCTACAACGGCACCGTGACGCCCACCGAGATCGTGGAGAACCAGGCGCCGGTCTTGATCGACTATAAGCGCCTACTCCCGGATTCAGGCGGCGCCGGCCGGCTCCGCGGGGGGCTGGGACAGGAAATCCGGATGCAGGTGACCGGGGACCGGAGCCTCCTCGCGTCGGTGCGTCCCGACAAAGTGAAGTGTCCGCCGCCCGGGCTGCTGGGGGGTGGCCCAGGGCTCGCCGGCAGGTTCACCGTGAACGACGCCGATGTGCCGGTGGAACCGCACACACTCCACCCTGGAGATCGCGTGTCTCTACGTCTGCCGGGGGGCGGCGGGTACGGGGATCCCCGCGAACGCCCTGTCGAGCAGGTCATTCGTGACGTGGTGGACGGCTACGTTTCTCCCCGGGCCGCGCGCGAGCAGTATGGCGTGATCGTGGATGTGTCCGCTCGAACCGGGCGCCGTGCCGACATCGCACCCACGGGCTCTGGTGGACAGAAGCTGCGACGCTCGGGGCTACGGCGTGAGCTACTACGCCCGGGCGGGGGAGGCGGCGCCGGAGAGAAACGTCCCGGGTCAGCGACACGGAAGCCGAGAGCACGCCGCTAGCGGCGGGAGCGAAGGGGCGTGGTGCCCGAACTCGATCCGATCGGCCTACAGGTGCGATGGAGTCGGCTGATCACCGTGATGGACGAGGTCGACGCGGCGCTGGTGCGCACCTCCTTTTCCACGATCGTCGGAGAGACACGCGACTTCGCCGTCATTTTGCTCGACGGCCAGGCGCGCTCGGTCGCACAGTCGCAGCTCTCCTCGCCGGCATTCACCTGCTCGCTACCATTCGCCGCCCGATACATTCTACGGGTGTTCCCTCCGGCGGAGCTCGTCTCCGGCGATGTGTTGATCACCAACGATCCCTGGCTCACCCACGGCCACCTTCCCGACTTCATCGTCGTCCGCCCGCTCTTTGCCGGGGACCGTCTGGCGGCGTTCATGGCGGCTGCCGTCCACATCAGCGACATCGGCGGCCGCCTCGATGAGTTTGAGGCGCGTGACGTGTACGAAGAGGGCCTGCGGATTCCGCCCAGCAAGCTCCTCCTCGCCGGGAAGGAGAACGAACAGCTGTTTCGCGTGCTCGAGGCCAACGTCCGTGTCCCTCGCCTCGTCATCGGCGACGTCCGCGCTGTTGTGGGCGCGTTCCAGCTGGGCGCCGAACGGTTCGAGGAGTTCGTGGCGGACTATGGGCCGCAGGGATATCAGGCGCTATGTGATGAGATCCTGGCGCGGTCTGAAGCGGCGATGCGCGGGGCGATCCGGGCCATCCCCTCGGGCCGGTATCGCGGGGAAGCGATCGCGGACGGCTTCCAGGAGCCCCTGCGGATCCATGTGACCGTGATCGTTGAGGGCGACGCGCTCCACGCCGACTTCACCGGGTCATCTCCCCAATCGGTCACCGCGAGCGTCAACTGCGTCCTCAACGTTACGTATGCCCACACGATCTACCCGTTGAAGTGCAGCCTGACGCCGGACCTGCCGAACAATGAGGGGCTGTTCCGACCGATCAGCGTCTATGCCCCGGAGGGGTCGATCTTCAACGCGCGCTTCCCCGCGCCCGTGAAGGCGAGGTCCAAGAGCAGCTACCATATCCACAACGCGATCTACGCCGCCCTCGCCGATGCCCTACCCGACCGCGTGCAGGCCGGTAGCGGTTCCTTCTGGAGCTTTCGTTGTCTGAGCCGTGACAACGATGGCCAGCCTGTCATCACGCACGTCTTGCCGAACGGAGGCAAGGGCGCTACGCCGGGCCGAGACGGCTTGCCGACGATCGCGTTCCCTGGGAACGGCACCATTACGCCCGCCGAAATCATCGAAAGCAACGCCCCTCTCCTGGTCCTCCGGCGGGCCCTACGGCCTGATTCGGGAGGAGGAGGGGTGTGGCGGGGCGGGCTTGGCCAGGAAATCGCGTTCCGCGCCACCGGCGCGGATCCCGTGCAGATCTCCGTGCGCCCCGACAAGATCCGGTTCCCGGCGCCCGGGTTGCTGGGGGGATCTCCAGGGGCTCCGGGTGAGCTGCTGCTGGATGGCAGGCCGCTCGCGCCTGGGCCGTTCAACCTACGGCCCGGGAGCGAGCTAGTCCTGAGGCTTCCAGGAGGGGGCGGTCTCGGCGACCCGCGACGCAGGGATCCTCGATGGATCGCCCGGGACGTCGCTGCAGGGTACGTCACGTTGCGAGCGGCGAAGCGCGTCTACGGATGGGACGATGCGGCAGGCGACCGCCACCACAGTGGAGCGCATTCACGCCGGCGACCGCGGCACGGAACGGCGGGCGGCCGCCCGCGTAACGCACAGGGAGGTGACACGTGAAGGTCACGCGGCGTACATTTCTGCGTGCGACCGGAGCCGCGATCGGCTCGGGTGCCGTTCCCACGTTCTGGCACCGGGGAGGCCCGGGGATCGCCCTCCTCAGCGGGGCGGAAGCCAAGGGGCCAAGGGCCACGGGCGGGCTCGTGCTGGCGCAGTCGAGCGAGTTTCACGAGATCAACCCGCACCGAGAGCTGTGGTCGGATGATAGCAGCTTCCACTTTGCCATCTTCGACTCGCTCATTCAGCGGGACGACACGATGCGGCTCGTCCCGGTGCTCGCCGAGCGCTACGCCAACACCGGTCCTCGCGAGTGGACGTTCACGCTGCGACCGGGAATCAAATTTCATAACGGCGAGCCGCTCACCTCAGAGACGATCCGGTGGAACGTGCAGGACGCGCTGCGAACGGACGTCAAGCGGGACGTGACCTGGCAGGCGTTCGAGCGAGTTGATGTTATCGATGACCGGACGTTCAGGCTGATCACCCGGAAACCGGATCCGGTGCTCCCGCAGCGTCTCGTGAGGTTCTTCGTCCTGCCCCAGCGCTACTACGAGCAGGTCGGCGAGCAGGGGTTCATCAACAAGCCGGTCGGCTCCGGCCCGTACCGATTCGTGGAGCGGGTGCCAGATAGCTACGTGAAGCTGGAGGCGTTCGATGACTACTGGGGCCAGAACGCGTCGCTACGCAACGTCGTCTTCCGGATCGTGCCCGACCCGGCGACCCGCCTCTCGGCGTTGGAGGCAGGGGAGGTGGACCTGATCACACCCCTGGCCCCGGACCAGGCGAAGACGGTGAGCCAGAATCCGATGACCAAGGTGGCGTCGGTCACGAGCGACCGCATCGCCTATTGTCAGTTCTGGCCGGAGAGCCCCCAGGGTGGGAGAGAGCTGCGCGACAGGCGGGTCCGGCAGGCGATCAACTATGCGGTGAATGTGGACAACATTGTGAAGTTTGTCCTGAACGGGATGTCGACGCGCATCCCGACGATCTTCCCGGCCACGACCTTCGCGTACGACAAGGGTCTCAAACCTTACCCCTACAATCCCGACAAGGCGCGGGCGCTCCTGCGGGAAGCAGGGTACCCCAATGGCTTCGCCATCAACATGGAGGTTCCCGCGAACTTCATTCTTCCGGCCACGGTGGACGTCTGCCAGGCAATGGTCGGAGATCTGGCCAAGGTGGGGATCAAGGTCGACCTGAAGGCGTTGGAACTCGGCACGATGGTGAAGATGCGAGGCGCAAGACAGATTGCCCCGATCTTCTTCTGGAGCTGGGGAACCGATTTTCTGGACCCTGAGCCGTTCGTGCGCGGTATCCTCTATACGAAGTCGCCGTACACGTTCTACGGCAAGGCGGAGTGGGACCAGGCGATCGACGCCGCGGCGTCGGCGATGAATTCGTCACAGCGTGCCGAGATCTATCGGAGGTTGCAACGCGAGATTTATGACGACCCCCCGTACATCTTCCTGTACTCGATCTTCAACATCTACGGACTCCGCCGCAACATCCAGATGACGCCACGCACGGACGAGCGCATCATCGTCGCGCGGATCCGGCGAACGTAGCACTCGCCCCATGACTCGCGTTCTGGTCCGGCGCTTCGGGGGCCTGATGATGGTGCTCCTCAGCGTCTCCACGGCGGCGTTTGTCGTCCTCCGCCTCACGGGCGACCCTGTGCAGATGATGTTGCCCCCGGAGCAGACGACCGCGGAGCAGGTAGCACGCCTCCGCCACCAATTGGGGCTGGACCAGCCGGTCTGGGTCCAGTATGCCCAGTTCCTTCGGAACCTCGCCACAGGCGACCTTGGCGCATCGTACCGGTATGGGACACCAGTCGCGCCCCTGATTCTGCAGCGCGTCCCGGCGACCCTGGAGTTGGCCGGCGCGGCGGTAGCGTTTGCCGGTCTGGTCGGCGTGCCGCTCGGCGTGGTCTCGGCGGTCCGCAAGGATGGCACGGCCGATGTGCTCGCGTCCGGTGTCTCATTCCTGGGAGTGTCCATCCCGGTGTTCTGGCTAGGGCCGATGCTCATCCTGTTCTTCGCGGTCCGCCTCCACTGGCTGCCCACCTCCGGCATCGGCGGCTGGCGGCCGCTCGTCCTGCCCGCGATCACCCTGGGTATGTATCCGCTGGCGCAGTTCGCCAGGCTGGTGCGTTCGGAAATGCTCGACGTGCTCGGCGAGGACTTCGTCCGGACGGCGCGGAGCAAGGGCCTCAGCGAGCTCGCGGTCATCGTCCGGCACGTGCTGCGGAAGGCGTCGCTGAGCGTTGTGACCCTCGTCGGCCTGAACGTCGGCGTGCTGCTGGGTGGTGCCATCATCACGGAGACGATCTTCGCGTGGCCCGGCCTGGGTCGTCTCATCGTCCAGGCGATCTCGTTCCGTGACTTTCCGCTCGCCGAAGGCGCTGTCGTATATATCAGCTTCATCACGGTGCTGGCCAACTTCGCTGTCGATCTCTCGTATACGCTGCTCGACCCCCGAGTCCGGTCGACGTGAAGTCGCTCGCTGAGTCCAGCGCGCAGCTCTCGGCCGTGGCCGCGCACGCAGCGACGCGTCAGCCCCGCGCCCGACGGTGGCTGCTTCCCGTGCGCGCGTGGCTCGGGATCCTTCTCGTTGGCGTGTTCGTGATCGGGGGGGTGGTGGCGCCATGGCTCGCGCCGCACCCGCCGCAGGAGCAACAGATCGCCCTGCGGTTGCGTCCCCCGGCCTTTCTCGAAGGGGGCACGTCGGGCTACCTGCTCGGCACAGACCAGCTCGGCCGGGACGTCCTGAGTCGCATCATCTACGGGGCGCGGATCTCGCTGAGTGTGAGCGGTCTAGCCACCCTGGGAGCGGCCGGCGTGGGGACGTTGCTTGGCACGCTCTCGGGCTTCTACGGCGGCGCCGCCGAGCAGATCCTCATGCGCCTCGTCGAGGTGCAGATGGCCTTCCCGTACCTGCTGCTGGCCATCGCATTCATGCTCGTTGTCCCGCCCAACATCGTCAACATCGCGATCGTGCTGGCGATCTCCGGCTGGGTGGTCCACGCGCGGGTGATGCGTGTGAACGCGCTGGCGCTGAGAGGGCAGGAGTTCGTGGTTGCGGCGAGCGCGATCGGAGCCCGGGACCACCGCATTCTCCTGCGCCACATCGCGCCGAACCTCCTCCCCACCGTGACGGTGCTTGCCACGACCCAAATCGCGCAGTTCATTATCGCCGAGTCCGCCCTCAGTTTCCTGGGCGTGGGACTCCCCCCCAGCATGCCCAGTTGGGGCAACATCATGAACGACGGGCGCCAATATCTGGACTCGGCCTGGTGGATCGAGGTCTTCGCCGGTCTGGCGATTATCCTGGCGACTGCCGGCGTGGGTCTCCTGGGGGACTGGCTCCGTGATGCGCTCGATCCGCATCTGCGTGTCTAGGCCCTGAGCGGTCCTTGGCGTCAAATGCCGCGTTCCTGCGCGCAGCGGGTCCATGAGTGCAACGCGTGTTACCATCCATGCTACGGATGAGGAGGCGATCGCATGCCCGTCTCGTTCCTCGGAGAGACGATTGGCGAGCAGCAGACGAAGATCGTCCGCATCCCTGTGTGCCGCCTGGCAAGCGGCACGGCGCTCAGCGTCGCGGTGCACGTCCTGCGGGGCAGTGGCGACGGCCCCGCGGTCGGCATCATGTCGGCGCATCACGGGGAGGAGCTGTTTACCACGGAGCTCATGCGTCGTCTGCGGCAGATCCTCCTCGACAGCCGCTTCCGTGGAACGGTCCTGATGGTGCCATGCGCGAACCCTCCGTCTTTCGAGGCCGGCACGAGGAACACACCAGTTGATATGCACAACCTCAACCGGGTCTTTCCGGGGAACGCCGCGGGGTGGCTCTCGGAGAAGCTAGCTGCGGTGATCTGGGACCGATTCGTCCCGGCGATCGACGCCTTCCTCGATTACCACTGCGGGGGAGAAGATACCGAGATCCACTACACCTACACGCTCGATCCCGGCACGCCGTTCGGCCGGACTGTGCACGAGTTGGCGATGTTGGGCAGTGCGCCGATCCTGTGGCAGACGGCTCATCCAGCCGGATCCCTCAGCGGGGAGACCACGCGTCGGCAGATCCCGACCGTGATCCTTGAGGTTGGCGGCGGGCCCAGCTTCGGCACGGATCTGATGGACCGCGGCCTCGCGGCTGCCTGCCGCATCCTACGGAAGCTCGGCGTGCTCGACGGACCGGTCGGCCGCGGTGAGGCCCGGATCGTCGTGCGGGAGGGTGGTGCCGTGCGGCCAGCCCACGGGGGTCTGTTCCTGCCCGAGGTCGGCCACGATGCGCTCGGGACGAGCGTCCCAGGTGGCACGATCCTGGGGCGGGTGGTGGCCCCCGACACGTTCGAGGAGCTCGATGTGATCCGCGCCCCGTATCCCGTAACGGAGATCATGATGGTGCGCAGTCGTACCTCCAAAGTGCACCCGGGTGAGTACGCGTACATCCTGGGCGATGGCGAGAGCGGCCAGGCGATCGTCTGACGGGCGTCCAGGACACTCCTCCCGTTTCACTGGGCATCCGCCGGGACATGCCGCGGGGCCGAGGCGAGACGCGGCCCGCAATCGGCGCGGACTTGGGCGAGAAGGAGCCCGGTATGGCTCCCCAGTCATCAGCAACTGCCGGCGGGCGGCGTGGGTGAACATGATCCAAAGGATGTTGCGGTCCTCCTGAGGCAACGCCTCACAGTCAGAGAACGCCGCGCGACCGGCCCTGTCATGCCGCGCATAGGCGGTCGGCCATTTCGTCGTCTCTGCACCGGGACCCCTTCGGCGGATCAACGTGTTGCGGGACGCGAACAGCGCGCGGCAGGACGAGGCGCCCGGGCCGCGGAAGTATGCCGTGTCATGCATTCCAGCATCGAGAGGAGGAACAGGACCCAGCCCCGGCTCGCGCCGGGGCGACGGCCGGTCCCCAGCGTCCATGCCTATCGGTTTCCGATTGTACACGTTGTTTGTTCGGCCCGATCCTGGCGCCGACGGTGGCGCCGAATGTGATCGAGGTGACCAACATCGGGGCGATCGAGCAGACACGACGTGAGCAGGGCTGCGGGTTCCCGTCCGTCCGGTCTGACCGCTCGTGAAGACGAATCCGGTTCGGGAGAAGCTCACCGCCGGCAAGCCAGTGTACGGGTTCTACACCGGATTTGCCTGTCCGGATCTCCTCGAGTTTTGCGGACACCTGAATTTCGAGTGGTGCTGGCTCGACGCCGAGCATGCGCCGCTATCGCCTGACACAGCGGTGCACCTTGTGCGCGCCTGCGAGACGGTCGGCGTCGTGCCGATGGTGCGCGTCGCGGCAAACAACCCGCAGCACATCCTCGGGTATCTCGAAATCGGCATGATGGGCATCATGGTTCCCCATGTCAATACCGCCGAGGACGCGCGGCGCGCGGTCGAGGCGATGCGGTATGCACCCCGGGGCCGTCGAGGCGCCGGTAGCTCGACGCGTGCGGCGCACTACGGGCTGACGCAAACGGCGCCCGAGTATTTCGCCCAGGCGAACCGCGAGGTGCTTCTGATCGCCTTGATCGAGGAGAAGACGGGCTTCGACAATCTCTCCGAGATTCTGACCGTGGATGGTGTCGACGCAATTGCTCTCGGCCCCGGGGATCTTGCCATGTCTCTGGGGCTGCCGGGGCAAGGCGGCCACCCGGACGTACAGGCGATGGTCCGGCGAGCCGAGGAGCGCGTTGTCGCCTCGGGGAAGACGCTCGATGCGCTGGTCGCGGACGCCAGCGAAGCCCGGCAGGCGGTGGCGCGCGGCGCCCGCCTGATCTCCGTCGGCATCTCGACGATGTTGCGCGCCGCCGGACGCGCGTTCTTCGAAGGACTGCCCACCTGACCTTCGCATCGTCGGTCGTTCTCAGCGGCCTGATGCCATGAATCGACCGTCCCGACGCCGAGCAGGGAGGGTTTCGTGCCACATCCTGGTATTTTGGATGGTATACCACAGGCGGGAGGGGGACGTATGCGGGGTAGGTCAGGGCCGGCACGCACAGGGGAGCATGAGAACAACGGGCCAGCGCAGGCCGGCGGCCGTCATAGAGTTTCGCGCCGCCGTTTCCTAACAACGGCAGCCGTGCTTGGGGCTGGTGTTGCCGGGCGCGGCGCACTTTCGAACCGGCTCGGGGCGACCGGGAACCGAGTCTTCGCGATCACACCTCGGACCGGGGGCGCATTGGTATACGCTGTCGACCAGCCCATTACAAAGCTCGACCCCAACCTGGACGCGCACCGGGTCAACGAGATCGTCTTCTACCAGATTTTCGATCCGCTCATCGTCCGGGACAAGTCCGACAACAAGTTCAAACCGTGGCTGGCCAGATCGTGGGATGTCTCTGCCGACGGCAGAACGTACACGTTCCGTCTGCGTCCGGGAGTCACGTTCCACGACGGCACCCCGGTCAACGCGGAAGCCGTGAAGTTCAATTTCGATCGCGTGCATAACCCCGCATTGGCCAGCCAAGCCACGCCTACGGCAGTGGGGTTCTACGACTCCTCCGAGGTCGTCGACCCCCTGACGGTGCGGGTTCATCTGAAGTCGCCGTGGGGTCCGTTCCTGGATGCGTTGAGCTTCTCGTACCGGATGGTCTCGCCCGCAGGCGTCCGGAAAGTCGGCGACAAGGATTTCGGGCGGCACCCGGTCGGGTCCGGCCCCTTCCGTCTTGTCGAGTGGGTGGAGAATCAGCAGGTCGTTCTGGAGCGCAATCCCAACTACGCCTCGACACCGTCGATCTTCAGCCGAACGGGCCAGGCGCTTCTCGATCGCGTGGTGTTCCGGATGATTCCGGAGCCGGCCACGCGTGTCGCGGCGCTTGAATCTGGGGAGGTTCACGTGATTACCGCCACTCCGGCGCAGGATTTCAGGCGGCTCAACGGCGACCCCCGTTTCAAGCCGGTCATCGGCCGCTCCCCGGGCATGGGATGGTGCTGGGCGATCAACGTGACGAAGCCGCCGACGGACGAGGTCGCGGTCAGGCAGGCCATCAATTATGGGATCGATCGGCCAGCCATCGCGAGCATCGTGTACGGTGCGTATCAGTCCTACCACGCGTTTGAGCCGGCGTACGGTGCGCTCGTGCCGGGAACGTGGAGTTACGACAAACAATCGGAGATCTACCACTACGACCCTGCGAAGGCGAAGGATCTGTTGGACAGAGCCGGGTGGAAAGTTGGACCCGATGGCATTCGGCAGAAGAATGGCAAACGCCTTGAGATCGTGCTCAACTCGTGGGAGCACGGTATCCCGGAGGTCCTGCAGAGCCAGCTTCGGGCCATCGGCGTCGATCTCAAAGTGGGCGTGCGCGATACGTCGTCCGTGAACGCCGCGCAAGAAAAGCAGGACTCGCACATGTCGCCTATCCCGGCGGCGCGCACAGATCCCGATATCCTCTCGGACTCGTTCCACTCGCGGAACATCCCGGGGCTCTCAGGCGGCACGGGCGACAACTACGATTTCGTGAAGGATCCCGTCCTCGATAGGCTGCTGGACGACGGCGCTGCTGAAGTGAACCTCACCAAACGGGAGAACCTGTACAAGCTGGCACAACGGCGCATTATGGCCATGGCCTACCTGCTGCCGGTCACCACCCGCGACAACGCGACGCTGATGTCTGCCAAGGTCCAGGATCTGCGCTTCGATGCGGTAGGGTTCTTCCCCTGGCTCCACGACGCATGGCTGGCCCGATGATGCGTATGGTGCCGATGGACCGATGATGTGGTGTTTCGTCGACCGGGCATCCCGCGCACGCGGCGATCTATGAGCGCGTTCTTGCTGTCGCGCCTCCTGCACGGCGTGTTCGTGCTCGTTGGCGTCGTCTTTGCGGTGTCGCTGATGATTCATCTGATCCCGGGCGATCCCGTGAAGGCGCTCGAGGGCGACTCCCCCATGCCGAAGGAACAGATGGATATCATCCGACATCAAATGGGGTTCGATCGACCGCTCGTCGTACAGCTCGCCGATGAGATGGCGAGGCTGCTGCGCGGCGATCTCGGCCGCTCGTTTCGGTCGAATGTCCCGGTGGTACGGGAGCTGCAGGGAGCGATCCCGTCCACGCTCTCGCTGGCCGTCGCCGCGATGATCATCGCGGCGACGGCAGGAGGCGTCGCCGGCGCCGTCGCCGCGGTACAGCGGGGCCGCTGGCTCGACTCGATGGTGACTGCCTTCGCCGTCATCGGGGTCTCCATGCCGACGTTCTGGATCGGCATCTTGCTGATCTTTCTTCTCTCGGTTCAGCTGCGTTGGCTTCCGACGAGCGGTGAAGGGGGCCTCCGGACGCTGATCATGCCGGCGATCACGCTGGGCTGGTACCCGGCCGGGGCGCTCGCGCGGTTGGTTCGCAGCGAGATCCTCGAAGTCCTGCAGCAGGAATATGTCGGCGTCGCCCGCGCCAAAGGGTTGCGCGAGCGGACGGTGCTGCGCCGGCACGTGCTGCGGAACGCGCTGATCCCGACGCTGACGCTCGCCATGATGCAGTTCGGCATCCTCCTGAGCGGGGCGGTGGTCGCCGAGACGGTGTTCGGCCGCAACGGCTTGGGCCGCTTCCTCGTTGAAGGAATCCTGCATAAGGATTTTCCTGTCGTGCAGGGTGCGGTCCTCGTGATCGCCGTAGTCTACACGCTGACGAACCTGGCAACGGATCTGCTCTACGCGTGCATCGATCCACGGGTCCGCTTCCAGTGAACCGGACGTGACGGGAGCGGCCGCTTCCGTGGAGTCCACGGTTTCGAGGCGTCCCGATCGGACGCTCGGCCGCCGGCGGGTCCGGCGCTTCGTCGGCCGGTTCCGCGGCGTGAGCGGACCGGCGGCGATGTTCATTCTCGTCGTCGCCGCCGTTGCGGTGTGTCCACGGCTCGTATCGGCGTACGATCCGACGCTGATTCAAGGCAGCTTGATCTTGGCGCCGCCCGGGCTCAGCCATCCGTTCGGCACCGACGAGTACGGCCGTGACGTACTGAGCCGCGTGGCGTACGGCGCCCGGACATCACTCCGGTTCGCGTTGTTCGCCACCAGCATCAGCATTGCGGCCAGCGCCATCGTCGGCGCGTTCGCGGCCTACTACGGCGGGCGTTTCGACCGCCTGGTGATGCGCCTTGTGGACGTGCTGATGGCATTCCCGGGCATTCTTCTGGCGCTGATCGTAGTGGCGCTGCTCGGGCCCGGCCTCGGACAAGCGACGATCGCGGTGGGGTTCGGACAGGCTCCGACGTTCGCCCGTGTCGTCCGCAGTTCCGCCCTTGGGGTCCGCCACCGACTGTACGTCGAGGCGGCCGAGGCGGTGGGCGTGCCGGGCTACCGCATCCTGTGGCGCCACCTGTTTCCCAACATCCGGCACACAGTGCTGGTGCTGGCGACGCTGGGGTTCGCCGAGGCCATCTTGATCGGCGCATCGTTAAGCTTCCTCGGGCTCGGCGCACAGCCGCCCACGCCCGAGTGGGGAGCGATGCTGGGTGAAGCGCGCGGATACCTCGCCAGCGCCTGGTGGACGGCCGCGCTGCCGGGCAGCGTCCTGGCGGCCACGCTGTTGAGCCTTAACATCGTCGGCGACCAGGTCCGGGATCTTCTCGATCCGCGACTGCGCTGACGCGCCCCGTCCGCCTGGGAAGGATTTTAGGGGCGGGACTGGTATTTTAGATGGTATACCAACGTTGCCACGCCGGCTAGGCCGGCGCAGCCGACGTCGCCCCATATCGCCGGAACCGAGGTGCGGTATGTCCCGACAGAGGTTGACGCTTCTCACGAAGGATTACGACTATCTCGGGCCGCTCGCCGCGGGCGATGTCACGCCGGGCGGCATCGATCTTGCGTTTGTGCGGTCGACGGAGACGGCGCTGAACCGCACGCTCACCGACTCGTCGGTGGACGCGGGGGAGCTCTCGTTCAGCCGCCACATTATCCGGATTGCGGAGGGCGACCGGAGCTTCGTCGGCATCCCGTTCTTCGTCGTGCGCGCGTTCCGGCATCGGTGCTTCTTCGTGCGGCGTGGCAGCAACCTTCGCACGCTCGCGGACCTTCGGGGCCGCCGTATTGGCACCAACGAATGGCCGGCGACGGGCAACACGTGGAGCCGGGCAGCCCTCCGGGAGCAAGGCGTCTCGATTCAGGACATCGAGTGGACGGTGGGGCCCGTGGACGGGGCGCCCTCCACGCGCCCGCAGGGCGCGCTGCCCCGCAATGTTCATCCCGTGCCGGCCGGCCGCACGCTGCGCGAGATGCTACTGAACGAGGAGCTCGACGCGTTGATGGTGCCCGACCCGCCGGCGGGGTTCTACGCGCCGGACAGCCCCATCGTCAGGCTCCTGTCGGATTACGCATCGGCGGAGCGCGAGTACTACCGCCGCACCAAGGTGTATCCTGCGCACCACATCGTCGGCATCCGCACAGCGGTCTTCGAGAAGAACCCCCCGACAGCGCGCAGCCTCTACACGGCGCTCGAAGCCTCCAAGAGGCGGTGGCTCGATCGGATCAACGAGTTGACCGAGATGACGCCATGGCTCATCGCGGAGATCGAGGTCTCCCAGGCGCTGCTCGGACGCGATTGGAATCCGAGTGGCGTGCCGGCGAACGCGGGGATGATTCAGGCGCTGTGTGACGAGTTGCTGGCACAAGGCCTCGTTTCCAGGCGTGTCGATGCCGCGGAGGTGTTTTACGATTTCGAGAGGGCGCAGTAGGTACGAGGCGACACATTTGCCGCGACATGTGCGGACGACCGTCTGCCTCGTCAGCGTGCTGGCGATAGGGTACCTCGTGTGGCCGCAAGGCGGGACCGGATGGGCGGCCGCACCCCGCGCGCTGACCTGTGGGATCGCAGGGGATCCGGATACGCCGATCGTCAGGCGCAATGTCGCGGGCTACGTAGCCAATCCCAGCGAGGACGACCTCTCTCCAATGTGGCTGCGTTGATGGTCGACAGTATGGTGGTGTGCCCCGAACCGCCGGCCGCGAAGGCCGGGCAAGACATCTTCGCGGCCGGCGGCAACGCGATCGACGCGGCGGTTGCCGTCGCGTTCGCGCAGGCGGTGACCAACCCGCTGCTGTGTGGGCTCGGCGGGACAGGGCACTTGTACTACTACGAAGCGCGGACCCGACGCCACGTCCTGCTCGACTTCGAGGGCGCCATCGGCTCCCGGCCCGTGCCCGACTCGTGGCGCGCCGGCTTCGGGGGACGCACGGAAACCATCGGCCGGTACGTGGTTGCCGGCGATCCGAACCAGATCGGTCACCAGGCGGTCATCGTCCCCGGCTTCGTGCGCGGCATGTGGGAGGCATTTCGGCGATTCGGCAGCGGCCGCCTCTCGTGGCGGGATATCCTACGACCGGCGCAGCGGCTCGCGGAAGAAGGGTTCGAGGTCTTTCCGTACATCGCCGGGTTCTGGCGCAGCACGGAGGAGCGGCCCGCCTATCCGAGTCTCGAGCGGAAGCTGCGCGCCAGTCCTGAGGCGCAGCGCATCTTCTTCCGCCGCGACGGACGCCGGTACGAGGAAGGGGACCGGTTCGTACAGGCGGACCTGGCGCGGACGATCGCGCGGCTCGCGGCGGCTGGTGGTGATGATTTCTATGACGGCGAGATCGGCCGCGCTATCGCCGACGATTTCGAGGCGCACGAGGGCCTGCTCACCCGCGACGACATTCGGACCTTTCCGGTCCTAGAGCAGCAGATGGCCCGTGGCGCGTACCGCGGGCATGAGGTGACGTCCGGGGCGAACATTATCGAGATGCTTCAGATCCTGGAGCACTTCGAGCTCAGGCGCCTGGGACACAACTCACCGGAGTACGTCGATCTGTCCGCACGCGCGCAGCGCGCCGCATTTGCAGATTACGCACGTCTCAAAGGCCTGGAGCTCAAGGCGGCCGTAGCCGTCGAAGACGAGCTGACCTCGCCGCAGCGCGCCCGCTATTGGGCCGAGCGGATCCGGCGGGGCGACAGGATCGCCGTGGAGGGCGGCACGGTCCTCTCCGGGACGACGCACTTGACGTGTGTGGACAGCGGGCGGAACGCCGTCGGCATCAACCACAGCATTGGATCGATCGGCGGATCGGGCACTGTCACCCCGGGATTGGGGTTCATCTACAACAATTTTCTCGGCCACTTCAATCCGCTGCCGGGGCGGAGCGACTCCATCGAGCCGCACAAGCGGCTCGCCGGTGTCATCGCCACGATCGTCTTCCGAGACGGCGCCCCGTATATCGCGGTCGGATCGCCCGGCGGCAGCCGGCTCTACAGCTCCATCCAGCAGGCCATCGTCAACGTCGTGGATTTCCAGATGGACATGCGAACGGCCGTCACGGCGCCGCGGTTTCACAGCGAGGAGCGACAGCTCATCTTCATGGAACCGCAGTTTCCGGAACGAACCGCCGCGGCGCTGCGCGAAATGGGCAACGAGGTGCAACGCAGCGCCTACATGGCCCGCGTGCAGGCGATTCTCGTGCGGTCCGATACGAGGCTGCTCGAAGCCGGTCCGGATCCGCGCGGCGGGGCTGGCGTCGGATCGTGGCCGCCGCAGGAGGGCGGGGCCGGCGGGTGAGGTTGCTCGCTTTCGAGGAGATCCGAGACCACGAAGGGGGGCACAGAGGTGCGGTACATACAGGCAGGTGTGGCGGCTGCGCTGGTGGTAGGCATCGCTACGTGGATGCCCGCATTGTCAGCGCCCGCGGGCGCGCAGTTCGTGGTCGCCCAGGGCGCGGATATCCTGAGCGGGGATCCACTGAAGGGTGACACCGGCGTCGACTACAGCGTGTACTTCCAAATGTGTGATCCGCTCGTGAACTACGATAAGAACTGGAACCTTGTTGCGGCGCTCGCCACTTCGTGGAAGGCGGTCGATCCTGTGACATACGATTTTACCCTGCGGCCCAACGCGAAGTTCCAGGACGGGACGCCGGTCACCGCCGCCGATGTCAAGTTCACGATGGACCGCTTCCTCGATCCGAAGTTCAATGCGCTGGACGCGACGGACTTTGTGGATATCGTCAAGGGCACCGAGATCCTCAATCCGACCGTGGTGCGGTTCCACCTCAAGGTGCCGTACGCCGGCTTCGTCTATCAGATGCCGTACGTCTTTCCGGTTCCGCAACAGGCGGTCGCGAGACTCGGCGACGCGGAATTTGCGCGGCACCCGATTTGCGCAGGTGCCTACCGCCTTGTGGAGTGGATCCCCGACGACCACGTGCTGTTGGAGGCGTCCGACCATTACTGGGCAGGGCGGCCGAAAGTCGACCGCATCATCATCAAGCCAATCCCATCGAGCGCGACGCGGGCCGCTGCCCTGCGGTCCGGTGAGGTCGACGTCGCCGTCAACTTGTCGCCCGACCAGCTGCCCGCCGTCAGGCAGGATCCGAAGCTTAGAATCGTCGCGAAAGAGACCGGGCGCATGGAGTTTTTCATCTTCAATACAAACCAGAAACCGTTCGATGATAGGCGCGTCCGCCAGGCGCTGAACTACGCGGTCGACTGGGACGCCATCATTAGGAGCATCATGGGAGGGTACGGCCGGCGCGTTGCCGAACCGGCGATGCCGTACATGTTCGGGTACAAGCCGGTCAACGCGTACCCGTACGATCCCGCGAGGGCGAAACAGCTGTTGGGCGAAGCGGGGTACGGCAACGGCCTCGACCTGACGGTCGAGAGCCCGAACGGCCGCTACTTCCAGGACAAGGAAATCGCCCAGGCAGTCGTCGGGTATCTGCAGCGCGTCGGCGTGCGGGCCACGTTGCAGACCTACGAGTGGAGCCAGTACGGCGCGAGACAGCGCACCTCCAAGTGGCAAATGGGCCTGTGGGGATTCGTGTCCTTGTATCATCAACTCGACGATGTGGGGTTCCACTTCGAGCCGTCGCGGGGCGCGCACTTCTACAGCAACCCCGAGCTGACCAAGCTGTTCGAGGCCGGCCGTGTGGAAGGTGATCCTGCGAAGCGCAAGGCGATCTACGGGAAGGTGATCGACCTGCTCGTCGACGAAGCACCGTGGCTGTACGGCGTGGCGGTGCTCGGACCCTATGGCGTCAACCGGCGAGTGGTGTGGGAGCCCCGGTCGGGGTCCGACATCCTTTTCGATCTCAATCGGGCAATCCTGCGTTAGGGAACGACGCCGTGCGCATTCGCGAGAACGTGACGAAACGGAAACTGGCAACCGGCGGCACCGTTTTCGGGATCTTCGTGCCGTTCGCCGAGCCTGGACTCGTGGAGCTCTGCGGCATCGCCGGCTTCGATTTCGCGATCCTCGACATGGAGCACGGCGCGATCGACGTCGCCGAGTGTGAGAACCTCATTCGCGCCGCCGAGGTTGTCGAGCTGACGCCGGTGGTTCGTGTATCGACCGCGGAGCTGGCGACGATCCTGCGCCTTCTGGACGCCGGCGCGCAGGGCATCATGGTCCCGCACGTGAATTCGCGTGAGGATGCGGAGCGTGCTGTGGCCGCGGTTCGCTACCCGCCACTGGGCAGGCGAGGCGCGGGCTCGCAGCGCGCCGCAGCCTACGGCATGCGGCTGCACCGCCGCGATTGGGTCAGCCACGCCAATCGGGAGATGCTGCTCATCGCCATGCTGGAAGAAGTGGATGCCATGGCACGGGTGCGGGACATCGTGGCGGTCCCGGGCATCGACGCGTATGAGATCGGGCGTGGCGATCTATCTCTGTCGATGGGGTTGCCCGGCGAGGTGACGCACCCCAAGGTGGAAGCTGCGGTCGAGCTGGCGGTGGCGGCGATTCTGGACGCCGGCCGGGTGGTCAGCGATACCGTCGGGAGCCCGCAGGAGGCCAAGATGCTCGTGGCCCGGGGGTACCGCATGATGAACTGCAGCTTCGTCGGTACCGCGACGCGCGCGCTCCGAACGCTCGTGGAAGATGTTCGGGCCCAATTCCCCGCGGGCTGATCAGAGGGGAGCAAGTGGCGACGGCTCGGGACGACAGTCGCGCGTTGGGCGTCACGCTGTACCGGCGGCTTAAGGCCGGCATTGTGTCAGGGCAGCTCAAGCCCGGGCAGACTCTCTCGGAGCGCACCCTTGTGGAACGCTTCGGCGGCAGCCGCACGCCGGTGCGCTATGCGTTGGCGCGCCTGCAGGAGCAGGGGCTTGTCAGCGCCGACGGTCGCCGGGGGTACACCGTTACCCCGCTCGGTCTCCAAGACGTCGCAGAGGTGCTCTTCCTGCGCCGGGTGCTGGAAGGTGCGGCGGCCGAACTGGCTGCGCAACGAATCACCGAAGAGCAGTTGGCGCACCTGGAGTGTCTCGCGCGCATGGTGTTTCCGTCCCGGGACCCCGAGGGCTACGCTCGCTTCGTGAAGGTCAACCGCGACTTTCACCTCGGGATCGCGGAAGCAAGCGGCAACAGCCGGCTGCTGCGGGCCATCGCCGGCCTGCTCGACGATATGCGACGCATCATCACGTCCACGGTCGCTCAATCTCACGACATCAAGGCCATGCAGCGAGAGCATCAGGCGGTGACCGCCGCGCTGCGCCGGCGCGATGCGAGGGGGGCGCGCCGGGCCCTGGTGGCGGCCCTCGAATCCGGCGAACGGCGTATCGCTCGAATGCTGAACATGGCGACGTCGGGATCGTAGGATCAGCGCCAGCGCGCGGCGATGGATCTCGCCAGAAGAGAGGTGGCGGGTGTGTGCGCCCTAATCTGACCAAGCAGAAATTGCGCGAGGGCGGGTGCGTCTTCGGGGTCTTCATCCCGATGGCGACTCCCCGTTTGGTCGAGTGGGCGGGGCTCGCGGGCTTTGACTACGTGCTGATCGACGCTGAGCATGGGGCGGTCGAACCGGCGATCTGTGAGGATCTGGTGCGGGCGGCCGAGTGCATGAATTTGACGCCGATCGTGCGGGTGCCCGAAAACAACGAGAAGCTGATTCTCCGCTACCTGGACATCGGTGTCCAGGGCATCATGGTCCCGCAGGTCAACACGGTCGGGGATGCGGAGCGCGCCGTGCAGGCGGTGAAGTACGCGCCGCGGGGGCGCCGCGGCCTCGCCGGCTCCCGCGCAGCCTCGTACGGCTACCGGACGTCGCTGGGCGACTATACTCGCCGGGCCAACGACGAGACCATGGTGCTGGTGCAGATCGAGAACATCGACGCGATGCCGCACCTGGATGGAATCCTCCAGGTCGACGGCATCGACGTCTTTGAACTGGGGCAGGCCGATCTGTCCCAGTCGATGGGGTATCCTGGGGAGACCAGCCGCCCAGAGGTGCTCGCGGCGATTGATGCTATTGTGAACCGGGTTCTAGGCGCCGGCAAGGTCATCGGCGACACGACGAACGATCCGAAGGCGGCCGCCGACTACTTGAAGCGCGGCTACCGCATGCTTGACTGCAGCCTGACCGGTCTGGTGATCCGCGCGCTCGCGTCGATGGCCGATGCGATGCGCGAATCGGCGCCTCGTCATCAATAGCACGGCTGTATCGCCGCAGCGCACCTTCTTCATTACAGGGAGGGGTCGATCATGTACGGGTTGGGATTCCGCGTGATCACGGCCATCACGCGCCCAGACGCGAAGACAGTTGCACGATTCGAGGGCCTCTCGTCCGCCGATCTCGCGGACGCGATGCACGACGCCAACATCATGGATCCTGGGATCCGGCCCATCTACGAGCCGATGGCACCGATCATCGGACCCGCGGTCACGGTCAGCATCCCGCGATGCACGCATTTCCACCTCTTCAAGCTCGGGGCGCAGCAAACGCGCCCCGGGGACGTTCTGGTCATCAACGCCCGCGGCGACCTCACCTCCGGTCTGACCGGGGGCAACGTCTGCCGAGGGCTCCGCGCGCGCGGACTCGCCGGCGTGATTGTCGATGGGGCAGTACGTGACGTCGAGGAGACGCGAGCGACCGGCCTCCCGGTGTACGCCCGCGGCGTAACGCCGAGGGGTGGATCCGTGTACGGCGCTGGCGAGGTCAACGTGCCGATCGCCTGCGGTGGTGTCGTGGTGAACCCCGGCGACATCATCATCGCCGACCGCGACGGCGTTGCCGTGGTCCCGCCGGCGGCGGTGGACGAGGTCCTCGCCCTGGTGGAGAAAGGCAAGGCCGCCCACGTCCAGCTGCAGCCCGTGCTGGCGCGCGGTGAGATCACCAACGTTGAGAACATCACGACGAAGCTCGTGGAACTCGGCTGCGTTATCTCGTGAGCAGGCCCTGGGTGGAGAAGCAGGACGATCGCGCGGGACGGTGGCTTGGATGAAGCATGAATGGACGAAGATGACGTGCCGGCGAATCCGCTGCGTGCTCCTGCGAGGGCGGGTCTGAGATCGGCATGCGCGGCGTCGTCACGTGTCCGGAATACCTGGCCGCGTTTGCGGGTGCCGAGATCCTGAAAGCCGGCGGGAACGCGGTGGACGCGGCGATCGCGACGGCATTCGCGCAGGGCGTCGTTGGGCCGAAGCTCTCGGGCATCGGTGGCAATGGCGTGATGACCGTTTTCAGCGCTGCGGCGGGGTGTGCCGGGTCGATCCGTTTTTGGGGGACGGCCGGCTCGAAGGCCCGCCCGGACGAGTTTGCGGGAGAGTTACGGCGGGATGGGAACGAGCGCGTGACCGTGGCAAACCAGGCCAACGAGGTGGGCTACCGCTCGGTGCTCGTCCCCGGCTTCGTCCGCGGCATGTTTCAAGTGCACGTACAGTATGGGAGTGGGCGGGTTTCCTGGCCGGCACTGATCGCGCCGGCGGTTAGGCTCGCGGCCGACGGATTTCCGGTCGACGAGTACCTGTACAGTTTCTGGCGCCGGGACACGCAGGTAGAGGACGTGGTGCCGCCGTGGAAGACGCTCACCGCGACCCCGGCCTGCGCAGCGATCTACACGCATGACGGCGACGTGTATCGGCCGGGTGAGCGTCTCGTTCAGCGCGATTACGCCCGCACCTTGGAGCGCCTTGCCGGCACCGGTGCTGATGACTTCTACGAGGGCGAGATCGCGCAGGAGATCGCCCGCGACGTATTGTCCCACGGCGGGCTGTTCACTCTGGACGATCTGCGGCGGTACCGATCTCTGTCCGGCGAGGCGCTGCGCGGTGCGTATCGTGGCTATGAGCTACTGTCGGACCCGCCACCCGGCAGCGGCGCCCTGCTCATCGAGATCCTCAATATCCTCGAACGGTTCGATCTGCGGTCGCTCGGATGGAACAGCGCCAGGTATCTCGATCTCTTAGCGCGCGCCTTCCGGCACGTCTTCGCCGACCGTGCACGGTACATGGCTGATCCCCGATTCATCGACGTGCCGGTCGGCATGCTGACGTCGAAGGCGTACGCTCAGGAGGTGGCCTCAGGCCTGCTGAGCGCCTCTCTGCGTGCCGCGGAGTCCGTCGGCGGACACGAGGGAACAACACACGTCTCGGTCATGGACGAGGAGGGCAATGCCGCGGCTATCACCCACACCGTGTGCGACGGTTCTGGCGTTGTGGTTCCTGGACTGGGATTCATGTTCAATAACGATATGCAATCGTTTGACCCAACGCCCGGTCGCCGCAATTCGATCGCGCCGGGCAAGTCCCCCGTCAACGGCGGCGCACCGACCATTCTGTTAAGGGATGGCGTCGCGGTGCTGGCCATCGGATCCCCGGCGGGGCCACGGAAGGTGACCGCAATCGTGCAGACGCTCGTCAACATGATCGACTTCGGCATGGATATCGAGGCGGCGCTGGCCGCGGAGCGAATCCACCAAGAGTGCGGTCCGATCATGGTTGAGCGGACGTTTCCCTCCGCGCTCGCGCGGGAACTGCGGGACCTGGGGCACACCGTTCGCGAGACCGGCTATACTGCCCGTGTAGCAGCGGTCTACCGGGATCCCGCGACCGGCCGGTTGACGGGCGCGGTGGACCCGCGGAGTGGAAAGGGCAAGGCCGTCGTCGAGTAGGCAGCTATGCTCGGCTATACTGTCCGCCGGATTGCGTTTTCGCTCTTCGTCGTCTTTGGGGTGGTGACGCTGGTGTTCTTTCTCAGCCGCCTCAGTGGCGATCCGGCGCTTCTCTACCTGCCCGAGCAGGCCACGCCCCAGCAGATCGCCGCATTCCGACACCAGCTCGGCCTGGATCGTCCGCTGATCATGCAGTACGTGATGTACCTGGACCAGGCGGTGCACCTCAATCTCGGCGATTCGCTGCGCCACGGCGGGTCGGCCGCGCGGTTAGTCTTCGGGCGTATGAATGCCACGCTCGAACTCGCCGCGTTTGCCTTCGTCATATCACTGACGATCTCCGTGCCGATGGGCATCCTGTCGGCGATCTACAAGGACAGCCTGGTCGACGCCGCAGCGCGCGTGCTCGCGCTCATCGGCCAGTGCACCCCGATCTTTTGGCTCGGCATCGTGCTGATTCTGGTGTTTGCGGTCCGCCTGCATCTCTTTCCGACATCAGGCCGCGGCGGCCTCACGCATCTGGTGCTGCCGGGCGTGACGCTCGGGACGTACTCCGCTGGGTTCGTCATGCGGATCCTGCGGGCAGAGGTCATTACGATCCTCGGCCACGACTACGTCCGAACTGCGTGGGCCAAAGGGCTCCGGAAGCCTCGGGTCTATATTCGGCATGTGCTCAAGAACGCCGGCATTCCCGTGCTCACGCTGGTCGGGCTGCAGTTGGGCTACCTGCTGAGCGGTGCCGTCATCACAGAATTCGTCTTCGCGTATCCGGGGATGGGGCGGCTCGCCCTAGCCGCGATCCTCGAGCGCGATTTTCCCGTCGTGCAGGTGTTCGCCATCTTCAGCGGCTGCATTATGACCACCCTCAATCTAGCAGTGGACCTGCTGTACGCATGGTTCGACCCCAGGATCCGGCTCACGTGAGCACCGTTGCCGCCGTCGCACGGCCGGCGTCCGGACGGCCGCGACTATGGATCATTCGACGGAACGCGACCGGACTCGCGGGCCTGGTGCTAGTGGTGGGGGTCGTTGTGGCCGCGGTGTTTGCGCCGGTGATCGCGCCCCACAACCCGGTCGACCAGGACATCATGAACCGTCTCGCGCCGCCCGTGTGGGATAGCCACGATTGGTCGTGGATCCTGGGCACCGATGCGCTCGGCCGGGACGTCCTGAGCCGGATCGTCTACGGCGCGCGAGTCTCCCTATTCATCGGCATGACGGTGGTTGCCATTTCGGCGACGGTGGGGGTCACGCTGGGGCTCGCTGCCGGCTATTACGGCCGCGGCCTGGACATGGCGCTCATGCGCCTGACGGACGTCCAGCTGGCGATGCCGACCACCGTGCTGTATCTGGCCGTGATCGCGGTCTTGGGCCCGGGCCTCCGCAACCTCATTCTCGCTCTTGGATTCACGGGTTGGGTCGAGTACGCTCGGCTCGTCTACGGCCAGGTGCTGGCCACGAAGCACAGGCAGTTCATCGAGGCAGCGGGGGCGCTCGGCGCGAGCGATCGGCGTGTGATCATGAAGCACGTGGTGCCGAACATCGTCTCGAGCATCATCATCATGAGCTCGCTGCAGTTGGGCCGAAAGATTCTCGAAGCGGCCGGCCTCTCATTCCTCGGCCTGGGGGTCCAGCCGCCAACACCCGACTGGGGCATCATGGTTTCCGAGGGACTCGATTCGCTCGAGCGAGCCTGGTGGGTCTCGACGCTCCCCGGACTCGCGATTCTCGTACTCGTGCTGGGCACGAATATCTTCGGCGACTGGCTGCGTGATTATCTCGACCCGCAGATGCGTCGGTAGGCTACGGGCCGGCATCGCGCAGACCAAACAGACGGCAGATGAACCTTCCAGCACGCGCCTCGGCCGGTCCCCTCCAACTCCGGTCGCTCGTGGCCTGGACAGGGGAGAGGTCTATGCAAACATGTGTTTGGCCTTGGGGAGGTATCGTCAATAGGTGTGGAAACGGGCCTCACGCGATGGCCCCCTGCTTGGTGGTGACCTCGACTCCATCTTGGTACTCGATCCCGAGATAGACGCGCTTCGCCAGCTCCGGTGCATTCAGGCG